>Ga0209018_1000907_pt1 | contig 25921 bp, 16 predicted proteins | sample YNPBryBLVA2012_FD_185814 | JGI IMG/M metagenome (GOLD analysis project Ga0209018, IMG submission 185814) | Anoxygenic and chlorotrophic microbial mat microbial communities from Yellowstone National Park, USA - YNP Bryant BLVA 2012 (SPAdes)... ...
GATCCCGTGCCCGGCGCCCCATCCGCTGAGGTCTGCAATGGAATCGACGACGACTGCAATGGCATCGTCGATGACGGCATCCTTGACGACATGGTGCAGGTGACCGCGGGCGGCACCGTGTTCTACATCGACCGGTACGAGGCGTCGCGCCCCGACGCGACGGACACGGACGCTGGTGTGAACGAAACGCGCCGGTGTGTCAAGGCTCAGGTGCTGCCCTGGACGTATGCCACGCAGGCAGAGGCTTCGGCCGCCTGCGCCGCCACGGGTGCCAGGCTCTGCAGTGCAGCGGAGTTTCAGGCAGCATGTGAGGGCGGGGTCGCGAACCTCTATCCTTACGGCACAACCTATGAGCCGACGACCTGCAACGGGCTCGACTATGACGGTATCCCCGGCGGAGCCGACGACAACGTGCTGCTGCCAACCGGGTCGCTGGATCTGATCTCGTGTACGACGGCTTCCGGCATCCACGACCTGTCCGGCAACGCCATCGAGTGGACCAGCACGGTGACCGGCCATACCCCAGGCAACTTGCCCATCTATATGGCAAAAGGCGGCTCCTACAGCTCCCCCGCCCTGGGCTTGACTTGCTCTTTTGGCTTGAGCCGCTTCGCCTCCAATGCCATCCTCCCCGAACTCGGATTCCGGTGCTGCAAGGACTGAACCTGCCGACTCTTCTCTGCCCCTCAGCCGCGCCGCTCCGCCATCTCTCCTCGTGAGGCCCCCTTGATCGTTCCCTTCATCGATCTGGCTCCCACTGCCACCCTCGTCCGGCAATCCGCCATGTCGGCGTTCCATCAAGTCGTCGACCGAACCGAGTTTGTCGGAGGTTCCACCGTCGCCGCCCTCGAGCACAGGCTCGCTCGCAGGCTCGCCGTCCGCCATGTCGTCACCTGCGCTAGCGGCAGCGACGCTCTCGCCATCGCGCTGGCCGCCACGGGCATCGGCCCGGGAAAGACCGTCGCCGTCCCCAACCTCACCTTCTGGGCAACCTACGAGGCTGTCGTCCATGTCGGCGCCACGCCCGTACTGGTCGACGTAAATCCCGCCGACCTGCAGATGGACTTCGACCAGATGACCCGGACTCATGAGCGGATGCGGCTCGACGCCGTCTTGCTCGTCCACTTGATGGGCTGGGCCACGCCTCGGCTCCAGGCGTTCCGGTCATTCTGCCGGGAGAACGGCCTGGTCCTCGTGGAAGACGGTGCGCAGGCGTTCGGCGTAGAGGTGCATGGCAAGTCGGTGTTCGCCGGCGCCCAGGTCAGCACGATATCTTTCTATCCCGCCAAGGTCGTGGGCGGTTGCGAGAATGGGGGTGCTATCCTGACCGACGACGACACCATCGCGGAAGCGGCCCGCAAACTGGGAAACCACGGCCGGACAGCGCACTATACGCACACCCATGTTGGGTGGAACTCGCGAATGGGTGGCCTGCAGGCCGCTTGGTTGATGGCCGTGCTCGATCACGAGGGTCGGATACTTTCCGAACGGCGGCGCATCGCGCAATCCTATCTGGAGATGTTCGGTCGCCTCGAGAGCAAGGTCACCCGCTTGGGTCCGCCTGACGGCGTCTTGGGGAACGGCTACCTGTCGGTCTGCACCCTGAAGACCGCTAGCCTTGACTGGGTGACGGCGGAACTGGCGGCTGCGGGCATCCAGGTGGGCAGGGTGTATCCCGAGACGGTAGACCGACAGCCCCCCGCGTGCTCGGCCCCCAGGATCGGCGATCTGCCCAACGCACGCGCCTTCTGCGCATCCGTCATCAATCTCCCCCTGTTCTTCGGCATGACCGCCGCGCAGGTCGACTACGTGCAGACGACGTTCTCGAGGGTACTTGCCGGTGCCTCCCGCCGATGACGGCTCTCCAGCGTGCACGCCGGACGCCGGCGCTGGGTCATCGTTCGTATTCGACTCGTCGAAGCATCACCGCCGACTCGGTGGCATCCAATACTTCCCAACGGCACGACGCGCTGCGCTCCACAGCGCGCTCGGTCTCAGCAACGCGGTCGGGCCGGTAGAAGGTCACGACCGCATGGGTCGCGGTCTGCGGGTCGCGGGCGAACTCGGGGAACGCAACCGGCCTGCACAACCGCTATGCGACGGGTCGAACAGCGCGTCATCGGCGCTCTGGTCTGCTGCCCACCCAGGCGAGCGCGAGAGTTCACGCCAGGCCAGCAGCAAAGCGAGCACGACGATGCTGAAGAACCAGCAGTTGAAGACACCCAGCCCGCCGAACAGGAAGGGCGACGTGAACACGAGCGCGGCCACCACGAGCATGAGGTTCAGGTCGACCCCATGCCAGACCCAGTCGTCTTGCCGTGGCTCCAGCCTGGCTGCGGTCAGGACGGCGGGCAAGCACGTCGGCACGAGGGTGGCCCTGGTGACATGGATGATTCGACCATCCGCAGCGGCGCAACGACGCGCACAACGCGCAAGAACGCCTTACCGGATGCTCCTTTCCAAGGCTCCGATCGTCCGCTCAGCTCCATCGAGCCGCTGGAGTCGATTCGAAAGGGCAGCGCCCAGGTCGCGAGGGTCGCCGCAACGGTCATCGCGCAAAGCAGCCACAGGCTCCTGCACCGTCCCGGAAACGGCCCGACGCAGGCTTGGACCTGCTCGATCACGACAACCGTGGTCGCCACGACCCACACGGTCCAGACGTGGGGAAGGACTTCCGCGACGAGTCGAGCAGTTGTCACGTGCAGCTTGGGTGCACCATCGGCGCCAGCATGGACGCAGGGCAAGAAAAAAACTTGCCTGCCGCCCAGGGGCTTGGGGAACCTTATCATGCTGGGAGGTCTGCATGCGCAAATCGGTCATGTTCTTCAGTCGCCTCGCAGCGCCTGTCCTGCTGGCAGCGCTGCCCTCGGTCTTCAGCTCCTGCGGCGGGTCCGACGAGTCCACCCAGGACGGTACCGGTGGAGGCACCCCGTGGCCGGACGGCGGAGACGACGTGTCCCAGGGCGGTGACGGCGCGGCCGATGTCTCGCAGGGCGATGACGCCGCCGACAGCGCGCAGAACGGGGATGCGGCCGACGCGAAGGTCGACGTGAAGCCCGACTGCGAGCTGGCCGGCGCTAGTTGCGCCACGCACAGCGACTGCTGCTCGGCCAACTGCGATCCCACCACCCATGTGTGCTCGAACCCAGTGGCTCCTTGCAAGGCAGCAGGCGAGGCATGCGCCGCCGCCACGGAATGCTGCACCACGGTCTGTGCCAACGGAGTCTGCGGGTCGTCCGTTTGCATTTCCGACCATGAGCCCTGTCTCACCGATACGGATTGCTGTAGTGGACGGTGCGGCCAGGAAGCCGATGCGGGCGCGGATGCCGCCATGGTTTGCGTGCCTCTCAGCACGGCTTGCTCCACCCTCGGCAATGTCTGCGCCACCCATGACGACTGCTGCTCCCACCTGTGTACGAACCAGCGGTGTGCCGCGACGCCGTCCTTCTGCACCCAGACGCACGACGCCTGCGCGGCCGACGCCGAATGCTGCACGGGGCTCTGCCATCGCGAGCCGGGCGCGACGTTGGGCGCATGCGTCGAGTCCAGCGCGCCAGGTGCCACAGGATGCACGTTGGCCGGAGAAGTCTGCGGGGGAGGCACAACGGGAACCGACGGCGGACTCCCGGTGTGTGGCGGGGAATGCTGCGGCCGGTCGTGCGCCCCTTGGGGTCCAAGCGGGATCTTCGTCTGCCAACCCCCCAGCGGCTGCCGACCGACGGGTGAGGCTTGTCGTGACGACTCGGATTGCTGCGGGTCGCCGGGGATGCCTGGTGGAAACGGGTCAGTGCACTGCAGCAAGGCCCCGGGCGAGCCGGTGGGCAGGTGCGACAACGGCAACGCTTGCCGCCCTGCCGGCGCCGTCTGCAAGCTCGCGACTTCGTCGTGCAACGCGGAAAACAACTGCTGCGCTGGGAACGTGAACTTGGTCCCCACGGCGTGCCAGCAGGATCTGTTGGGCATTCCGCGCTGCACGGGGGTGGGCGATTGCGCCGACGCGGGCGACCTCACCGGACACGAGTGCGCCACCAGCGCCGACTGCTGCGGATTGCCCTGTGTGCCCAACAGCGACCCGAACGGCCCTCCGTTCGTCTGCGGCGATTCTTGTGTGCCATTCGGTGCAGCCTGCACCACGGACGCCGACTGCTGCGCTGGTATCCCATGCATCCTCGAGCCGGGGTCCACGCAAGGTGTTTGTGGCCAGGAGATCGTGTTGCCCGACGGCGGCGCGACGGATGGCGCGCCCACAGACGGTCCGGCGGCCGACGCGCCCGCACCCGACGCCCAGGCTGACGGCGGCACCCCCTGCGCTCTGTATGGACAAGCATGTAAGGTGGACGCCGACTGCTGCAACGACGTACCGTGCACCAACGGACACTGCTACTATCCAGTCTACTGAGCGCTCTTGGATGCGTGGACAGCGCGACCGCGCGGAGTGGAGGGGTTGTCCTGATGCAAACAAAGTTCCTGTCGCAGAATCGGCTCAAGCTTTCATGGCTTGCGAGCGCATGTGTCATCCTTGGCGTGGCGTGTGGCGGTAGCGAGAACACGAGCCTCAGCGACAACCCCGGCGGCTCCGCAGGGTCGTCGTCGGGAGGCGTCGGTGGCACGAACGCGGGGGGGACGGGGGAATCAGGAGGCACGGGAGCAAACGGCACCGGCGGCTCCGCGGGGGCCAACACCGGCGGCTCCGCGGCGGATGGGGGTTCGGGGGGCACGGACACGGACGCCAGCCCGGATGGCTCAGACGCCAACGCAGGCGACGCCACGAGCGACGACGACGGCGGCTGCGTACCGTCGCCGGAAACCTGCGATGGTATCGACAACGACTGCAATACCACCGATGCAACTGACGCAGCTACCGCTGCTACGCCGGAAACCTGCGATGGTATCGACAACGACTGCAATGGCGTCGTCGACGACGACGGCGAGACGCTGTGCTCCGACGGCCAATTCTGCAACGGCGTAGAGGTTTGTGCCGGCACGCAGGGTTGCATATCGGGTCCAGCGCCCACGTGCGATGACGGCATCGATTGCACGGTCGACGTCTGCGACGCAACGTCGGACACCTGCCTGCACACCGGAGCCGACATCCTTTGCGACGATGACATCCCCTGCACCGTCGACGCGTGCGACGTCGACCATGGTTGCTTCCATGCGCCGAGTGACGCGCTGTGCGACGACGCCGTGTTTTGCGATGGCGTGGAGGCGTGCGATCCACAGCTCGGCTGCACGACGACGGACCAGCCGAGCTGTGACGACAGCGTTTCCTGCACCGACGACTTCTGTGACTTGAACGCCGATGCTTGCGTTCACGTGCCCAACGACACGCGTTGCGCCGATGGGTTGGTCTGCAACGGCGCGGAGGTCTGCGACCCAGCCAACGGGAACGCAACGACGGGCTGCAGGGTGGGCACTCCGTTGAACTGCGACGACCAGATTCCCTGCACATCCGACGCGTGCAGCGAGGCGGCCGGGGGGTGCACGCACGCCCCGCAGGACACCGAGTGCGACGATGGTCTGTTCTGCAACGGCGCCGAGAGGTGCGACGCCAACTTCGGCTGCCTTCCGGGTGCAGCGCCGAGCTGTGACGACAACCGCACATGCACGCAAGATACTTGCTCGGAGATGCTCAAGGCATGCCAGCACGTCCCGTCCCAATCCGCTTGCGACGACGGCCGGTATTGCAATGGCTCGGAAACCTGCAGCGAGTCGGGGCCCACCCCCTCGGGCTGCGTTCCGGGCACGCCCGTCTCTTGCGCGTCCGATTCGATACCCTGCACGGTGGACACCTGCGACGAGGCGACCGACGGCTGTGTGCACGTGCCAGACAACTCGCTCTGCGGTCCGGGGCAATTCTGCGTGATCGCCCAGAACGGTTGTACCCAAGGCTCGCCCTGCACGACCCAGTCCGAATGCCAGGACGGCGACCTGTGCAATGGCGTGGAAACCTGCTCCGCCGGCATCTGCCAGCGTGGCACCCCCGTCGACTGCGAGGACTACATCCCGTGCACCCATGATACGTGCAATCCGACCACGGGCGCGTGCTCCCACGTCGGCGACGACGCCCTGTGCGACAACGGATTGGCGTGCGACGGCCAGTCCACCTGCCAGCCGAGCGTAGGCTGCGTCAACGGTTCGCCCGTCGACTGCGAGGACGGTATCGACTGCACCTACGACCAATGCCAGGAGCCCGCGGGCACATGCTCCCACACACCGCAGGACTGGTTCTGTAACGATGACGAGCTGTGCAATGGCCTGGAGACCTGTGACCCCACGAAGGGTTGCCAGGCCGCTACATCGGCCTACGTGTGCCCGGACGACGGCGTTGCTTGCACCACCCAGGTGTGCGACCCGCTGATCAACGCCTGCAAACCGATTCCCCACTCGGATCAGTGTCCCTGCGGGCAGACTTGCGATCCGGTCCTGGGCTGCGGCGCGTTTTGCACTGTGTCCGAGTGCCAAGGCAAGACCTACGCCTGCGGCGACTGCCTGGACAACGACGGAGACTGCATGGTCGATTCCGCCGACACGCAATGCCTCGGCCCCTGTGACAACACGGAGGACAGCTTCTACGGGGGTATCCCTGGGCAGAACAACTCGCCCTGCAAGTCGGACTGCTACTTCGACCAGGACACCGGCAGCGGCAACGACGACTGCTACTGGAGCCACAAGTGCGATCCGCTGGAAGTGCCGCCGGCTTATCCACCGGAAGGGTCCAAGTGCGCCTACGACCCCAACACCAGTATCCCCGGCTACTCGGGCACGTGCGCCTCGGCCTGGGACACCCAGTCAAGCATGTGCTTGAGCTACTGCGTACCGCTCACGCCCAACGGCTGCGACTGCTTCGGTTGCTGTGCGATCCCGGGGGCGCCCACCACCGTGTGGCTCGGCTCGGAGAATCCTTCCGGCACCGGGAGTTGCAATATCGACACGGTCGACGACCCAGCCCTATGCAAGCCTTGCACCCAAGTGCCGTCGTGCCTCAACACCTGCGAGCACTGCGAGATCTGCATCGGTAAGCCGGACCTTCCTCCCGACTGCGTGTCGCAGATCTGCCCGGCGGGCGTCCAGGCATGCGGTCTGCCGGGACAGGCCCCGTGCCCGGCGGGCCAGACCTGTATCACGGGCTGTTGCTACGACAATCCTGGATAGCGCCCGACCGCGCGCCCCGACATACTTGCAGACTCGAGAGACTGCGCAAGACGTGCCTTGCTGCGCCTTCTCTTGCGCTCGACCCCGCCGATCGCGATCCGAAAGCTTTCCTCGTCCGGACGCCAGATTCAAACACATGTGATCGCCGACCCTTCCATTCGACGCCTCGCACATGGGTGCATGCAGCATTGCCATACCGCTTGGCCGCTCGACGGGTCATGTCGGGTACGTGAACGTGGTCGCTGATCGCCACGCGCGGTTCCGGGCACAGCGCGGCCCATGGTGCGTCGCTGCCCCGAGCCCATCGCGCCCTCGTCGCGTAACCGCACCGGGGAAAGGTGGTAGTTCGGTGGGCAGTTGAGGGGGATGAATAGGACATTCATGAGTTCTCGATGCTCTTCGGCTCAACAACCAGTGCGTTCAGGTCGCCCGGTGCAGTCCCCCTCGACGAGCGAAACGCTCTGCGCGGGCCGACATCGAATGGACGGAATTTCGGAGGACCGCATGCAGAACACCCTGACCGACCAGGACATCCATGACGTCGTCGCCCGGCTGGCCAAGGCCAACACGGATTTTCGGAAACGGTACGTGGGAGACCCGAGCGACCGGCAGCCGGTGCATACGGTCTACGGAGGCGCGCACCTGTTCAAGGCGGGAGGGAACTTCAAGCTCGGCAAGCTCGCCCTCAAGGCGCTGGACGAGTACGCGCCGAATTTCGTGGTCCTCGCCAAGGTGCTCGGCTTCCCAGGGTCGGAGACCTTTCCAGACTCGGCCGCCGGGATTGCCGCCCTCGAGGACGCTCTACGAAAGGCGCCGTCGTGCGTGCGAGCCGGCAACCGACAGGCGTGGCTCGCGTGGACCATCTACAACCGTGTCCGCGAGAAGCTCGAACGCGAGCCGGTCGAGGACACCCGGATCGACTTCGAAGACGGCTACGGCAATCGTCCCGACGACGAAGAAGACAAGGATGCCGTGGCGGCCGCATCGGAGGTGGCAAGGGGCATGGCGGAGGGCGGCCTACCTCCGTTCATCGGCTTCCGCATCAAGTCCTTCACCGAGGAGAGTCGCGTGCGCGCGGTGCGCACGCTCGACCTGTTCCTCACCACGCTCGCGTCCAAGACCGGGGGGAAGGTTCCCGACCGCTTCGTGGTCACGCTGCCGAAGGTGACGATTCCCGAGCAGGTGGCGGCGTTGGCAGAGCTGCTCGACCGGCTGGAAGAGAAGACGGGTATCACGCGGGGGGCGGTCGGGATCGACATCATGGTGGAGACCACGCAGGCGATCATCGATCACAACGGCGCGAACACGGTCAACATGCTGGTCAAGGCGGGGCGGGGCCGGGTGCGCTCGGCGGCCTTCGGCACCTACGACTACACGGCGATATGCAACATCACGGCGCAGTTTCAGAAGCATACGCACGCTGCGGCGGACTTCGCCCGCCATGTGCTGCAGGTCAGCCTCGCCGGCTCGGGCGTGACGATCAGCGACGGCGCCACCACGGTGATGCCGATCGGTCCGCACAAGGCAACGCCGGACAAGCCGCTGACGAACGATCAGGCGGCGGAGAACCGGGCGGTGGTGCATGCCGCCTGGAAGCTGCACTACGACAACGTGCGCCACTCCTTGGAACACGGCTACTATCAGGGGTGGGACTTGAACCCTGCCCAGCTCCCCATCCGCTACGCCGCGGTCTACCAGTTTTTCCTCGAGAGCCTCGAGGACGCTTCCCGGCGGCTCAACCGGTTCATCGACGCCGCGGCCAAGGCCACGCTGGTCGGCAACGTGTTCGACGATGCGGCGACCGGCCAGGGGTTGTTGAACTTCTTCCTCCGGGGCATCTCGTGCGGAGCGTTGACGGAGGAGGAAGCAACGGCCACGGGAATCACCCTCGAGGAGCTTCGCGGCCGGTCCTTCCTCAGGATTGTGCAAAACCGCTCTGGCTTGTCGAAGTAACCCCGCTTTACGCCGCGTGCGCCCCGTGGGATGGGTCGGCGCGTGATCAGGTACGCTCAGCTCTACGGCGTCATTCTCAAGACGTTCGGCCTGCGACTGCGGCCCGTCGGAACCCTCGGCCTCATCGGCCTGCAGCACGCTATCAACGCCTCGACGATGGCGCTCGACCGCGTGCTGTTTCCCGATGTCGCCACCCTGCCCATCGATCGTCCCGTCTTCGTACTCGGCAACCCCCGCAGCGGGACCACCTTCTTGCACCGCACACTGTCGAACTCGCGCCAGCTGTGCGCCTTCGAACTCTGGGAAATGATCTTCCCGGCCGTGTCTGCACGCAAGGCGCTGCGCGGTGTCGTCGACTACCTCAAGCCCCTTTCCCCGGCCCGCTTCCATCGGTCCGAAGCCCACGAAACCAGCCTGCGCGACGTGGAAACCGACGACGCGATGGCGCTGTTCCATTTCGTCGACGGGCCGTTCCTCTGGTCGTACTTTTGGGCCTGGCAGGACGACTGGGGCAGCCCGCGTTCGCGTCGCTACTTCGACCCAGCCAGCCAGCCGCGTCGTGACCGTGACGCCCTGTTCGCGTACCTGGAGCGCTGCTGGCGCAGGAACATGTACCTGAAAGGCGTCCATCGCGTCGCGGTCAAGTCCAGCTCGCTGTCGCTCCAGGCCGATGCCCTGGTCGAGCGCTACCCTGACTGCAAGCTACTGTATTGCGTTCGTGACCCGGTCGACGTGATCCCCTCCGGCATGTCCCTGGTCACGGGCGTGCTGGAACAGTCCTACGCCATCTCGAGGTCCACGCGCCCTCAAGACCGAGCCCGGTTCCTCGAAAACCTGTACCAGGCGTCCTGCCACCTGTTCCGCACCTTCCACGACGCCTACAAGGGCGGGCGGATCCCTGCCCGCAACCTGCACATCGTGCCGTACTCCATGCTCATGACGGACCTCGAAAGCGCCATGGAGGCGATCTTCGCCTTCCTCGAGGTCAGTCCGTCGGAAGCGTTCCGCGCTCACCTTCGCCAGCAGGCCGAGCGCCAACGATCACGGGTTTCCAAGCATGCCTACTCGCTCGCCGCGTTCGGGCTCGACGAAGCCCGGATTCGACGCGACCTCGCCTTCGTCTACGACACCTTCCCGCTCTGACGCCCAGACGCCTGGAACTTCGGGTGCGGAGCCGCGTCGACCGCGCCGGGCGCCCGCACCGTCAGCTCCGACCATGGCTCATGCACGGGCTTCCGTCTCGTCGTCCTCGGCTTCCGCCAGCCCGAACTGGAACGCTGGCCGAATGCCCATGAACCGTTCGATGCTCTGCCTGACCTTGTCGGACAGGTTCACGAAGCGGACGCCGACCCCCACGCTCTTGCCCTGCTTGTCGAGCATGACCCACATGACCTCTGCGGTCGCTTTGGCGCGGGTCTGCAGGAAGCGTAGGTCCACCGTCAGCATGGTCCCGATGGGCAGGCCGATATCGGTTTCGATGAACAGGCCTCCCGCGGAGATGTCGCGCGTGCGGGCGGAGTAGAAGTTGTGGGCGGATTGGAAGTCGATGTCGACCGAGATCTGAAGCCGGGGATGTGCCCTGCGGTCCCCACCGGCCCATCTGGAAGGTACTGGTTGGACGGGTCGTTGGCCGTTTCGGGCGGGCGTGCTGGGATTCATCGCCCCAGAGAGCTTGCACACCCCGGGCCATCGCGCGCCGCGTGGCACCTGCGTTGCACCAGCTTCAGCCTGCCGATATCCGGCCGTTCAACGAGATTGCCATGGAACCGATCCGCTTCCTCAACCTGGATGCTGCTGCCCGGCCCACCATGGATGGCCCCAGCCTGCGCCCTGTCGCCGCTTCCCGACGTCCTCCGGCCAATCCCTCTCAGGCACCCCCGCCTCGGTTCCGCATCTCCCGTTCCCCCCTCATCGCCGCCGTCCTCTTCTGCTGCCTCGTCGTGGCGACAGGAGTCGTCGGCGCCGTCGGCGCCTCCACGCACCGTCGTGCAAACTTGGTCCGCCACGTCGGATCGCCCTCGCTCAAGTCCACCCCGACGGGCAACCCGATCCGGTGGCCTGACCGGGACATCGTCGTCACGCTCGACCCGTCGCTCGACGCTTTTGGACCTGCGAGCAAGGACGCCATCCGGGCTGCGGTCGACACATGGGTGGCCGCACTGCCTGCCGCGCCCCCCATGGTCTTCGAGAACGCGGGCAAGACAGGGCAATTCATCGCCCAGGATGGCGTGAACCGGGTGTCCGCAGGCCCCATCGACCTGCCCGGCCACGGCGGCGACCTCGCCATCACCGTGACATGGTCCGATGCGCGCAGCGGCGAAATCGTCGAGGTCGACATGGTGTTCAACACCGCGCACCACTTCCGCGCTGCCCATGCACCCGACCACGAGCACGACGAACATGCGTCGGGCAAGTGTGACGGCAGCTACGACTTGCAGAACGTGGCCACCCACGAGTTCGGCCATTTCTTCGGCCTGGGCGAGGACCGCCAGGAGCTGTTGGCGACGATGTTCGTGCAATCGCATGTGTGCGAAACCGCCAAGCGCGACTTGTATCCTACGGACGCGAGCGCCATCGCTGTGCTCTATGCGCAGTCGGGCACTTCGAACACGCACCTGGCACGTGCCGGTTGCAGCGTCGGCAGGCCCGTCCATGCACCGCTCGGGATGTTTGTCACCGCGTTGGTCACGGTCGGGATGCTGAGTGCCAGGCGACGACGGTGCAGTGGGAAGGGGTTCGTGCAGGATGTCACGTGAGCTTGCCGGGAAGCGCTGGGAGGGTCGGGGCACCGGGGATGCCACGCCGCGTTGGCGTGCCGAACCGGCACGACAGGCCGATTCGGCGTGGCCTGCGCTCGCCCCTGCCGACTCGGCTCCAGGCTCGGTGCAACCCGCGCACAGCCTCCGTGTGGCGAGCGGCTGGCAAGGCGATCGCGAAGGCCTCCCCGAGCCGACGTTGCCCGACTCACCGCCCGCTGCGTTGTCCTTGCCCGGCTCCTGCTACCTCGTCGTTTTCGAGGGCGGTGCGACCCGCGTCGTCGGCTTGCCCGATCACGGCGAAACCTCGGTCGGCACGTCGGACGGGGCCAGTTTGCGCCTGCGTTCCGCAGCGGTGGTGCCCGATCACTTCCACATCACGACACTCGCGAACGAGGCCGTGCTGCGCGTCCAACCCGGCACCCCGCCGGTGACCGTCAACGGCGAGTTGCTCGACGATGCCTGCGTGCTGGCATCTGGCGACGTGATTGCGGTTGGCGACGTGATGCTCGGGTTCCATCGGGGCGTGGCGAAGGTTTCCGTGCATCCGCCCCTGGATGCGGAGAGCTTCCAACGTCGGCTCGAGGGGGAGATCGAGCGGGCGTTGCGCTACCAGAACCCCTTCTCGGTGTTGGTGATTGAGTCCGGGCGTCAGTCGTCTTCCGCGCCACGGACGTGGACAGACACCGTATGCCGTGCCGTGCGTCGGGTGGACATCGTGGGAATCACGGGACGAACGGAGGTCGCGGTGCTCTTCCCAGAAACGGGGCAGACGGCATTGATTCCGGCGCGTCGGGTGCTCGAGGCAGTGCTGAGCACGGTGCCCGATGCCCGGGGGGGCGTGGCGGTTTGCCCGGAAGACGGGTGCAACGCGGAGGCGCTGTTGGTGGGCGCACGCGCCGCAGCAAGGGCGGCACAACCTGGGCAAGTCGCGGCGGTATCTTCCGCAGCAAGCTCGTTCGTGCTGGGTGACCGCACCATCGTCGCCGTGGACCCGGTCATGAAGAGCTTGTTTGCGCTGGTAAGGCAGCTCGCAGCCAGCGACCTGCCCGTCCTGTTGCACGGTGAAACAGGCGTGGGCAAGGAGATCGTCGCGCAGGCGCTGCACGCGTGGTCTCCGCGTCGTGCTGCGAGGATGGTCGCCATCAACTGCGCGGCGTTGCCGGAGACGCTCCTGGAGAGCGAGCTGTTCGGGCACGAGCGTGGCGCGTTCTCAGGGGCCGTTTCGGCCAAACCCGGACTCTTCGAGCGTGCGTCTGGGGGCACGGTATTCCTCGACGAGGTCGGCGAATGCTCGCCCATGACGCAGGCCAAGCTGCTTCGGGTGCTCGAAACCCACAAGGTCAGCCGCGTCGGCGGCCTTGAGGAGAGGCCGGTGAACGTGCGGATCGTGTCCGCGACCAACCGGTCGCTGGACGACGAGATCGCGGCAGGACGGTTCCGGCGGGATCTGTACTACCGACTCAACGCCGCATCGGTGCTCGTGCCGCCCCTGCGCGACCGAAAGCTGGACATCCCGGTGCTGGCGCGGCGATTCTTGAAAGAGGCATCCGAGCACCTGGGCAGGGATCCCATCTCGATCACGCCTGCAGCGATGCAGCGACTGTCCATGCACACGTGGCCGGGCAATGTCCGCGAGCTCAAGAACCTCATGGACTTCCTGGCGGCTTCGATGACCGGCTCCGAGCTGGACGCAGCCCAGCTTCCGGAGCAGGTGGCAGCGAGCGTGGCCCCCTGGATGCTGCCGCGCAAGACGCAGGCGCGGCAAGCCGTTGCCCCGGTACAAGCACGTGGGTTTCGCAGCATCTACGAGGAGATCGCCGAGCTCGAGCGACAGCGCATGCACGAAGCGCTGCTGGCGTGCGGCGGTGCGAGAGCACGCGCGGCGGAGCTCATCCGCATGCCCCTGCGTACGTTTGTCACCAAGCTCAAGCTCTACGGTCTGAGTTCGGTTCCGAGCCCGCGGTCGGCCAGACGTCGGACCCCTGACCAGCAGGAGGGCTCGCGCCCTTCGCGGTGAGCCCAGCGGGAGACATGCCCGATGTTGACCGGAGGACAGATCGTCGGAAAACGCTATCGGTTGGTCGAGAAGCTGGGCTCCGGCGGGATGGGCTCCGTGTGGCTTGCGGAGCACCTGGCCATGGGCACCCGCGTCGCACTCAAGATCATCGCCCCGGAGTGGAAGGCTCACCCCATCGCGCTCGCCCGTTTCAGGCGTGAAGCGCGTGCCGCCGCCGAAATCCGGTCGCCTCACGTCGTGCAGATCCTCGACTACGACGTCGATGATGCCGTCGGGCCGTTCATGACGATGGAAGTGCTCCAAGGCGAAGACCTGGGCACGCGCCTGCATCGCGAGGGGGTCATCTCGCCTTCCGAGATGGCTGTCATCGGGCTGCAAATCGGCAAAGCACTCTCTCGCGCCCACGCGGCCGGCGTGGTGCATCGCGACCTCAAACCCGAGAACGTGTTCCTGTCCGCTGACGAGGACGGCGCGATGCTGGTCAAGCTGCTCGACTTCGGCGTGGCGAAGGTGCGTCCCGGCGACACCCACGACGATTTCAGGACCGCTGCGGGCGTGCTGGTCGGCACGCTGTCGCGCATGAGCCCCGAGCAGGTGCAAGGAAGGATGGTGGACCATCGATCCGACCTGTGGGCGTTGGGCCTCATCGCGTTCCAGTGCCTGGTCGGGCATCCTGCCGTGGATGACACGCTGCCGCCCGGCCAGATCATGCTTCAGATCGCCATGCGGGTGCTGCCGGTTCCGTCGCACTTCAACCCGAATGTGCCTGACGGATTCGACGAATGGTTCGAGAAGTCCACGCAGGTCGACCCGAATCGTCGTTTTCAGGATGCGCGGGAGGCAACGCGGGCGCTGGCGGGGGTGTGCGCCGGAGCACCTGCCATCCGGCCCAAACCGGGAGCCCGACATGCTGCCCTGGCGCTGGTCCCGAGCCTTGCCTCGGACCTCGCCAGCCAACGCGCCAGACAGCAGCAGCGATCGGCTGGCTGCGACGAAGACCTGTACTACGTGCTTCAGGGGTCGATTCCGACCGGTCCGGTCACCGGGGCAGAGCTGCGGCGCGCGGTCGAGACAGGACGCGTGTCGATCGATACGCTCGTATGGCCGGAGTCGGTGGCGAGCTGGTGTCCCGCACGCGAAGCGCTGGTGGACCCGGCAGCCGTGGAAACGCCGAACGACGACACGAACGCTGACCGGGCCTCCCGGGGGGTTGTCGGTTCGTAGCGTCCAGAACCTTGGTGGGATCCTGGTGGACGCTGGCCGACAGGGATCCGCTTCACTGGCCTGGGTCCCAGGACGGCAGGTCCCAACAACGCGCCATGAGTTCGAAACATGCCTGTGCAAGCAGTGTCGGGCGCCTGGAGCTTCAGGACGGACCAGCCACACGATTGCGTCCCGCGGCCTTGGCAGCGTAGAGTCGCTTGTCCGCAACGGACACGAGCGCATCGGCGCTGGTCTGCCCGGGGGTGCAGTGCAACGTGGCGACTCCGATGCTGATGGTCACGCGAAGGGTCTTGTCCTCGAAGGGAATCCGTGCGGCTTCGACGAGCGTACGGACGCGCTCGGCGAGCGCAATGGCACCGGGGGCGCTGATGTCGCGGGCGATGATGGCGAACTCCTCACCGCCGTAGCGGGCGAGGACGTCTTCAGTGCGAATCGTGCGGGCCACGATGTTTGCGATGCTCTTGAGAACGAGGTCGCCTGCCAGATGACCCCAGGTATCGTTGACCCGCTTGAAGTGGTCGATGTCGAACAGCAGCAGGGCCAGCTCGGTTCCATGGCGCACGGCGAAGGCCAGCTCCGACAGCAGACGCTCGTTGAAGTGCTTGCGGTTGAACACGCCCGTCAGCGGGTCGCGCACGCTCGATTCATAGAGCTCGCGCAGCAGCCGCTCTTCTTCGTCGTCGGTGACGGCATAACGGAATTGCACGGCAGGCCCGAGCTGGATACGGTCTCCATCGCGTAGCTGATGACGTTCCACGCGGAATCCGTCAACGAACGTACCATTGCGCGAACCGAGGTCGACCAGCCAACGCACGCCGTTCGGGTCGAGAAAAATGCGCGTATGCGTGCGCGAGACGCTCGGATCGTCGAGCGGGATCTCACACTGCCGACCGCGCCCGATGGTGACGTCGGGTCCGAGGGAGAACGAACGCCCGGTATCCGGGCCGGAAACCACCGTCAGCGTCGCCTTGTTTCGCACCTTCCGGTCGGGAATGGTGACGCGCACCTGCGTCACCCTCGTCGTGACGGTTTCATCGTCAGCGTAGGAGGGATCCTGCGGGGTGTGTTCGGAGCCTGGCCGGCGCGGTGGGCCGTTTTCACTCATGACACCACTCCTTGCGGTCGCGGACCGTACCATGGAAGCGACAACGACGGAAAGCCGTGCATGCGCCCGGTCTCCCATGATTCGGTGGGCCCCGTGCGGTCACGCGAGCTGTCGTTTCGGGCCATGGTCTTCCTTCCGGTGCAGCGGGGGTTGCCGTCGCTTCGCTTGCCCTGGTACACCTCTCGCACAGGACGCGACAGCACCACAGGAGGCAACTTGCAAAGATCCGACCGTCGTACGCTGCTCGTTGGCAGGACCGACCGAGCGACCCGAGAACGAATCGCCCGCGGCGCTGCGAGCGCCGGCAGCGGCATCGAGTCGTTCGACGACGGCCCGAGCGCCCTGGGCTGGCTGGAGAAGGGGGAGCCGCACGCGATTGTCGTGCATCTGGTGCCCGACCAGGCCGAGCGGTTCGTCGTCGGGGTGCGAGCCCAACCCAAGCTCAGCCGTGTGCCCGTGCTCGTGCTTGCCGAGGAGCTAGGCGATCTCACGTTCGCCCAGGCCTTCGCGTGGGGGGCGGATGACGCCGTCGCGTGGACCGACGAGGCGGGAGTGCAACGCCGATTGCGATCGATACCGCCAGACTTGCCCCACGAGGCGCCGGCGAATCGCGGCCGGGCCGTGCTGGCTCACCCCGACCAGCGTGCGCGCGTGTTGCTCGCCCGCGTGCTGCGCAATGCAGGATTCGACGTTCACTTTTCGATTCGCGGGGAAGAGCTGGAGAAGGCGGCCCTGCAGCAGGGCGTCGTGCTCGTCGTCACTGACTGCGACCTGGAAGGCAGCCGGGCACCCGACGTGCTCAGCAAGGTGCGCAACGCAGGAATGTCCGCGCCCTGGGTGGTGATGACGCCCCCGAAGCACATGTCCACCCTCGTGCATGAGATGGCTGGCCAGCCGCACGTGGTGGTGCACGACTCCTTCGCCCCGCACGAGAACCTTATCTTCGTCGCCAACGAGATCCTGTCGGGGTCGTTCAACGAGCAGCGCGCTTCGCCTCGCCTGCTGTACAACACGTGGGTGGGGTTTCGCGCCGCAGGCCGCGACACGGACCGGAACGGATACGTGTACAATGTCAGCGCCCATGGCCTGTTCATCCGCACCCTCGACCCGCTGATGCGTGGCGAAGATATCTGGCTCGAACTCACGCCTCCTCGCACGGATCGTCGGGTGCGCCTCGAAGGCAGGGTCGCCTGGACCAAGTCGCTGGGGCCCTTTGCCGGTGCCACGGCGCCGCCTGGGTTCGGCGTTCAGATCACGGGCGGATCGGTTCGCGACCTCGATCGATTCCGCCAGGGCTACGCCGCCTTCGCGCGTGATCTCGCCGGACGCCGGTGAGGCAGGTCGCGATCGCCACCCCGGCTCCACGACTCCCCCCGACCGTCAAGGCGTTGACACCGGGTGCAGACTGCAGCCAGGCTCAGAAGCGTGCAAGCATCGCGTCGACGACATCGGGATCGAACTGCCGTTCGCGCTGCTTTTTGATCTCCTCCAGCGCCTCCTCCACAGGCCAGGCATGCTTGTAGGGACGCTCGTGCGTCAAAGCGTCGAACACGTCCGCCACAGCCGTGACGCGTGCGCACAGCGGGATGCTGGTTCCCGCCAAACCTGCGGGGTATCCTTTGCCATCCCAGCGCTCGTGGTGGCAAAGCGCGATGGTCTCGGCAAGCTGGAGCAGGGGCGTACGGCTGCCTTGCAGGATCTTGCCGCCGATCGTCGTGTGGGTCTTGATGGTGTCGAACTCCTCCGGCGTCAGCTTGCCCGGCTTGAGCAGGATCGCGTCGGGGATCCCGATCTTGCCGACATCGTGAAGAGGTGCCGCACGACGAATCAACTCCGCGTCCTGCGCCGGCAGCGCCAGACGCAACGCCAGGTCCCCCGCGATTTCGCCCACGCGCCGGGTGTGCTCACCCGTGTCGTCGTCGCGATACTCCGCCGCCCTCGCCAAACGAACGAGCGTTTCCTCATGGGCCTTGTGCAGTTCGTCGGTGCGCTCACGCACGGTGCGCTCGAGGTCCTGGTTCTGGCGTTGCACCCGCTTGTGCAGCGCGCGCGCGTCGAGCAGGTTGCGGATTCGCAGCAGCACCTCGTCGCGATCGAAGGGCTTGCTGACGAAATCCTTGGCACCGCCGGCGAGGGCGCGCTTGCGCGATTCGCCGGACAGATCGCCGCTCAGCACGAGGATCGGGACGAAGTCTTCGGGTGAGATGAGGCTCGCCAGCCGCTCCATGACTCCGAATCCGTCGAGCACGGGCATGTGAAGGTCCAGCAGGAGCAAGTCCGGATCGCCCTCTTCGAAGTCCTTGATCGCGCGCCACGGGTCGGACGTGACCAGCACATTCTGGTAGCCCCCGATAGTCAGCAGGCGACGCAAGACACGAAGGTTACCCTCCTCGTCGTCCAAGACGACAATCCTCGCGCGCTTGGGGCCCAATTCGTCCATGGTGGAACTCCATTCCGTACGGGAGCCCCCGACTGGTTCCGGGGACTGCGAGGGATGGGAAGCGTCGTAACATGTGCAGTGCAAGGTCGGCCCGACCCTGGGGATTGGAAGCGGCGTCAGACTGCCCGGTCGCGTCGGGCGTCATCTCGCTATGCGAAATGCGTGCAAGCTGGCCCGTTCGCATCATGAGCTCCGCTCGGCGAGCGCCACGTACTCGCGGATTTCCTGACGCAGGGCATCGGGGAGGCTCAGAAACTCGAGCCCGATGGCCGCCTTTCCCCGGGCCGACTTCACCCAGCGGGTCATCGCCTTGAGTTCCACCACACGGCCAGCAAGGGGCGTCATGAACCGGATGGTCGCTTCCACACCGTTGGCGCAAGCTCCCTCGGTGATCACCAGCAACCCTCCTTCCGAGATGTCCTCGCTCTTGCCGTGGGTGGAAACGGCGTCCGGCTGCACAATCAGCACGGGCGTGACGAAGGGCGCACGCGCATGGCGACGCCGCTGCACCGCGGCTTCCTCGGGCTGCATGAATCGCTGTTCCGCGGTAGCGACGGTCGGCGGCCGGGGCATGGACTCGTCGATGGTGACTTCGGCTGCGGATTGCGCTGCTGCGATCAGGGCCTTCTCCATCGCCGCGGCATCGGGGAAGCGTTGATCGGGCTGGACCGCGAGGGCCCTGCGGATCACGTCGGCTATCCCCGCGGGCACGTCCGGCCGGACCGCGCGGACGTCGGGAGGGGGTGACATGAACACCTTGACGAGCACCGCGCCGAAGTTGCCGCTGTGCGGCACCTGGCCCGCGAGACACTCGTACAGCGTGATGCCCAGCGAGTACAGGTCGCTCCGAATGTCGACCAGGTCGAACTGCTGCATGCACTCCGGCGCGAGATACTCGGGCGTTCCGAAGAACTCGCCTGCACGCGTGACTTTCACCGTCGGATCGACCGGCCCCGCAGGCCCCGTGGTCGCACTCATGATCGCCGAGATACCGAAGTCGATGAGCTTGGCGATCACCGCTCCACTTTCGGTCCGCGCGAACATGATGTTTCCCGGCTTCAGGTCTCGATGCACCACGCCGTGGGCGTGCGCATGCGCCAGGGCGCGACACACCTGCACCCCGATGGTCACGGCGTCGGTCACCCGGAGCGTCTGGCGGGCCGTCAGGATCCCCTGCAGCGACCGCCCTTCCAGCATATCCATGACCACATAGGGCGACCCGTCTCGTCGAAACCCCGCGTCGAGCACATCGACGACATGACGGCTCCGGGCAAGCTCGAGCGCTCGCGCTTCTCGCAGCAGACGCTTGCGTGCCCGGTCGTCGTCCGCGTTCTCCTCGGACAAGACCTTGACGGCCACCTGGCGCCCGGTCAGTTCGTGCTGCGCGCAATAGACCACGCACATCCCACCGCGTGAGATCTCTCTCCGAACCCGATAGCGGCGATCGATGACGGCCCCGACGGCGAGCTGTTCCATGAGCGTCTGTTTCTACTTGGGGGACGGCGGCGGAGCAACCACGGAATCGTCAGCCGGCGCCTGCGCGCGGGACGGTATCCGCCGCGAGCACATCGACTTGCGCGGCGGGCAATTCCACGTGAAAGCGAGTAAAGCTCGCGACTTCGCTCTCCACGCGGATCGTGCCACCGTGGCGCGTCACCAGACGATGGGCGACGTACAGGCCGAGGCCCGTACCCATCGCACGAGGCTTGGTCGAAAAGAATGGATCGAACACCCGCGCCAGGATGTCTTCGGGAATCCCCACGCCCCGGTCCTCGACCGTCAACCGCACCCGGGGCTGACTGGACACGACAATCGCGCGGGCCTCGATGCGCAACCGCTTGTCCGGATCCGCGTGGGGAAACCTCGCGTTGAGCGCGTCCCGGGCGTTCTCGACCAGGTTCAACACCACCTGGCGCATCTCCTCGCCCTGACACACTATCGGCGGGACCGACGACTCGATGTCGGTCGTCAGAACGATGGCGTCCTGATCCAGCATTGCTCGCACTATCGACAAGACCCCGTGGACCAGCTCGGCCACGCTGGTCGTCTTCATCCGCCCCGCCCCCGCCGAGGTAAACGTATGAAGGCTCTTGACGATACGCGCGATTCGCTCGCTTTCTTCGACGATATGCTTAGCGTCATCGTGCATGGTGCTCCCGACCGGCGCGTCGTCCATGATCAACCGCGCGTAGTTCAGGATGATGTTGGCAGGGTTGTTGATCTCGTGGGCAACCCCCGACGCCAGCGTGCCGAGCGCGTGTATCCGTTGTTGGTGCGCGAGCTGCATTTCCATCATGCGACGCTCCTCCCACGCCTGCCGCAGATCGGTCACGTCCACGCCGATTCCCCAGGTGCGCCACCCCGGCAACGGATGTGTTCTCGCAATGCTCGACCATTCGATCGTCCGTCGGCGGCCGTTCTTGCACGTCACCTCCAGCTCCCATCCGCGATAGTCCACCACGTGCGCGATGAGAGCGCGCTCTAGACGCTTGCGCTGCAGCTCATCCGGGTACAGCAGCTTCAGCGCCTCGGGGTTGCCCACCATCTCCTCCGCCGAATAGCCCGTCACCGCCTCGCATTCCCGGTTCCACGCCACAATCTGCCCCTGGTCGTCGAACGCCTGCAGCATCACGGGCATGTTCGCGATGATCGACCGGAGCTGCTCCTCGCTGTGCTGCCGGGCTTGCTCTGCACGCCGACGCTCCCGGATGTCCCTCGATATGCCTTGGAAACCGACCGGCCGCCCTTGTTCGTCGAGCTCCACGCTCGCCACAACCTCGATGGGCACGACCGTGCCGTCGCGGTGAATGCATCCCACCTCGGCCGATAGCTGGCAGGGACGCTCGCGACATCCCTTTGCAAGAACCGACCAGGATCGGACCCGCGCCAGCGATTCGGCCGCCAAGTATCGCTCGATCGGCAGGCCAACCGCTTCGTCGGGGTCATAGCCGAGCACGGCCCGCACCGCAGGGTTCACATACGAGACACGGCCCTGAAGGTCGGTGCGCCAGATCACGTCCCGCGCACTCCCCGCCAATCCTTGGAACCTTCGCTCGCTGCGGTTCCGTTCGTCTTCGAGTTCCTTGCGATGCAACGCCACGGCCAGCATCTCCGCCAGGGTCACCACGGCATCCAGATGGATTGCCGCATAACCGGCCGGGCCATTCGCCACGCAGATCTGCCCCAGCACCGCATCTCCAATCCGTACCGGGACCGCTAGAAACGAGTCGATCGGTGCATGGCCCATGGGCCATCCGTCCAGCGCCGCGCCGTCCGCAGGGGAGTTGGTGAAGAATGCCTGCCCGGTGTTCAGTGCACGCCCCCAGATCCCTGGGAACAAGCCGCTATTGCCCCGAGAGAATCGAACCGGTCCAATTGGCTCGGGCTCTGCCGTCGACCGCATGGAGAGCATCACGCCCACAGCCTCGCCGCTCTGCCTGTCCACATAGGCGACCAGCCCCTCCAAGCTCCCGGTGAGACGACACGCGGCCCCAATCACGGTCCTGCACAGGTCTTCCAGGCTGCCTGCAGGCCCGATCAGAGCACGCGATACCTGAACCACCGCTCGGCTCAACTCTGTCTCACGCCGCAGATCGTCTTCCGCCATGCGAGCTTCCAACACGCGCGCGAGCACCCGGCTCAACCTGGACAATAGCGCCTGCTGTCGGGCCTGCGCCGTGACGCATTCTGCATCCTGCGTCCGGATCCCATGAACGGTGATGCTGCCTCGGAGCTTTCCCGCCACGAACGTTTCCCGCCAGCACACGGTTTCGCCATCGGGGCAGCCGGCAGCATGGGTCGAGCCGTCAAACTCGGTCACGCACGCGCACACGCCAGGGCAAGGCCATTGGCTCAATAGCGACCCAACAAGGGCATGGAGCAGAACCGGTATCGGCGCCTGACGATGCTGGGCCTCGAGGATCGACTGCGTGCATGCGAGTTCGCCTGCACACAGCCGCAGGTGACGCACCGACTGCCCATCATCGGTTCGGACGAGCGCACCCGTCGAGGTTGAGCTCGCTGGACGTGCCCGGCGCCGCGGCGTGGCGCTCGCAGAGACGGGTCGTTGGGGGCGTTGCGGCATGATGACGTAGCAGACGGTGATAGCCTCGTCGGTCTCGACTCGCAACGTCCATGCCGTAGGTCAACACGCGCTCCGAGGCGACTGCCTTGGACTTGCACGACGCGGCTCGCCGCCGGATTGCAGAACTGGGTCGCTGCGAGTCCATCGGGGGAGGTCGGGTTCGGCACGTCAATTCTGCCTGACGCCTGGTCGCGAAGCAGGCGCGCCAGGATGGCAGATCGCTGGCATTTTGCCGGTCGCGCATCCGTTCGACTACCCTTGGGGTCTTCATGTTGCCCCGGGGACTGCCGCTGCGATTCATGCTGATGGCCGTCAACCTGTGCTGCTGTTCCACCAGGGAGCACGCGCCAGCGCCCGAGGGGGGCCACCCCGCGGCCAGCGCCCCCCCTGCCCCCGTGTCGGTGCCCACCATCCTGCCGTTGCCTTCCCCGGCCAGCCGCGAAGACCGCCCGGCGCAGCGCCTGTATTCGCTCCGGCGCCATGTCTGGATCCGGGAGCGCCCGTCAGCGAGCGCACCGTGGATCGGCTATCTCGGGCTGGGTGGTTCAGTACCCACGCGGGGCGCCCCCGTGCCCGGTGCAGGCTGCCACGCATTCCAGCCCATCGAGCCACGCGGCTTCGTTTGCCTCGACGACAAGGCGACTCTCGACCCCGACACCCCCGCACGCAGGGCTGTTGCGCATCTGGCCCCTCGCACCGACGAGCCTTTTCTACACAACTATGGAGAAGCGAGACAGGCGCCGAGATATGATATTATCCCCACTCTGGCGCAACAGCGATCCCGCGAATTCGGCCTGGATCGGCACCTCCGCCTCGTGGAGGACATCCGCGACCACAAGGCCCCCTCGGTGCCGCCCCCGCTTCTGCTCGGCGTCGACGTCCAGGCCGCCGGCAAGCAGGCCCCATCGTGGCTGGCCGACCTGCCCAAGGTCCACGAATATCGCATCAGTGCACCGGCCGGGTCGACCGTTTCGTACGTCGACTCGTTCGACGCCGAAGGGCGCACCTGGCTCGTCACCGGCGATGGCGCGCTGATCCCCAAGGACAAGGTCGCGCCATTCCCACGTTCCTCATTCCACGGCGTAGAACTCGACCGCGGAGTCGTGCTGCCCATCGCGTTCGCCCGCGAGCGTGCCAGGCCCCTGTGGGTTCTGCGCGAGGACACCGTGGTGCCCGCCGGCATCTCCGTCGAACGTCTGTCGTGGGTCGGCCTCACCGGCAAACAGGTCCCTGTACAGGGCCGCACCTATCTGGAAACCCGCGAGTCGCCCTGGCTCATCGATCCCGAGGACTTCGTCGTGGTTCGCCCGTCTCCGGTCACGCCCTGGGGAGACACCGTCGTTGCCCAACACCCTGCGAGCGAGCGTCGTTGGCCGATGATTGCGCCGCCCCCACCGCGCGGGCCCCGCGCGACATGGATCGAAGCAAGCGTGCACGAAGGGTGGTTGATCGCCTACGAGGGAACGCGTCCCGTCTACGCCACCCTGGTGGCGTCCGGCCGCGGAGAGCCCGTGGGCCCGACCGGCTTCGTGCAGACGTCCACCGCGACGGGGGTGTACAGCATCCAGGGGAAGTACTGGACCGAGACCATGGACATCGGGGCTGTGGTGCACTTCGACGTCCCCTACACGATGCCGTACCACAACTCGTACGCCATTCACGCAGCGTACTGGCATGATCGATGGGGAGAGAAGGTCAGCCTGGGTTGTCTGAACCTCTCACCACGGGATGCGCGGTGGCTGTTCCTCTGGACGGAGCCACGAATCCCGGACGGCTGGCACGGCGTGACGACGCGGGGGTCGGGCAGCAACGCCACCGTGGTGATCGTGCACGCATGAGTCCGTAGCCTTTGACGACGCCTCGAAAAGCGTGCAAGCTGGGTTTGTGATGGGGCAGCGAAGGACGGGGAGAACAACCAGCCGTGCGGCGCTCGTTGCCATGGCAGTCGCCGCGCTGCTGTGCATCGGTGGCGGATGCGGCGCTTCGGCGGAGACCACCACGGACGATGCGGCCGGCGGCGAGGCGGGGTCGGGTTCCGGCGGGGCAGCGGGCGACGCAGACGCCGGCAAAGGGGGGTCGACAGGAGGGGTCGGTGGCGACGGAGTCGGTGGCAGCGGCGCTACGGGGGGCGATGGGGGGTCGGGCGGGTCGGCAGGCACGGGAGGCGCCGGGGGCGGATCAGGCTCGGGCGGGCTCGGCGGCGCCGGCGGCACGGCGGCCACCGGAGGCACCGGAGGCGTCTGCGATCAGGCGGATTGGGAGCCGAACGACAGCGAATCGACCGCGCGCCCGCTCGACGACATCGACGACTGCGACGAGCACGGGGGCACCGTGCAAGGCACGCTGGCGCCCGGCGATGTCGACTGGTTCACGTTCAAGGCGTCGGACTCCGCGTTCTGCTCCATCCATCCCTTCGTCCGGCTGACCACCGCCGACAACGTGTCCATCTGCGTGTTCTTCCGATGCGACAGCGGGTCGACCGAGGTCCAATGCCCTGAAGGTACGCAGGATTGGTCGTCGAATCCGTCCCACCCGGGCTGTTGTTCGTCGATCACCCCCATGGAGCCCACGCTCAACTGCACGGGAACGACCGACGAAACCGCGCGAGTGTGGCTGCAAGTGTCCTGGCTCGGAAACACGGACTGCCGCGCCTATTCGATTGACTACCACGAGTGATCGCCGCTGGATCAGTACTACTGATCCCCCGAAGTTGTCCCACCCGCCCAGGTCGTGCATCCGCTGGTGTATGAACCAATCCGACGTCGACCAGCTCGCGCTTCGCATGGCGCAATTCACCGCGCACATCGGCAAGGCTCTGGGCAGCGCCTCGCAGCGCGAGCGATTCGCCGAGTACGCATTGGGCCTTCTGCTGCCCGGCGGCAGGACGTCCATGGAGCCGATGGCCGCGAGCATCGACCCGGAGCACGCCATGGCAAGGTTCAAGACGTTCCAGCGCTTCATCGGCTGCTCGCCGTGGAGCGACCGTGCCGTGCGTCGTGCCGCATTCCGCTGGGCGCGCCCCGCCATGGAGAAGTCAGGCCCCGTGCTGGCGTGGATCTTCGACGACACCGGGTTCCTCCAACAGGGCACGCATTCGGTGTTCGTGCATCGGCAGGACTGGTCCGGATCGGCGACTCGAAGCCAAGGTTCCTCGCGATCTGCCGCTGCGCACCAAGCCCGAGAT
>Ga0209018_1000908_pt1 | contig 25876 bp, 19 predicted proteins | sample YNPBryBLVA2012_FD_185814 | JGI IMG/M metagenome (GOLD analysis project Ga0209018, IMG submission 185814) | Anoxygenic and chlorotrophic microbial mat microbial communities from Yellowstone National Park, USA - YNP Bryant BLVA 2012 (SPAdes)... ...
CTCAGCGCTGGCCCGTACGTCGCTGATGGGGGTTATCGCCGCCATGGCGCGGCGTGCTGCTTCCTCGGCGTCGAGCGAGGAGAACAGATCATCGAGGTCCAGGACGACTGGTGCCGGGCTGCAGGAGCCGATGGCGACCCGCAGGCGCCTGCTCTCCGGGTCGTACAGCAGGGCCGCGTTGGCGAGCGCCAGATCGTGGCCACGCACGCGCTGGTGCTTTCGGAAGAAGGTGCGGGCGGACGCACCGAGGCGCGGAATGTGGATGAACGTGATGAGTTCGTCAGGGCGGCGCACCGTGTTGCGCACGCCTTGGATGTAGTCCGGCAAGGCGAGCCTACGCGTGCCCCGGACCGATACGACCTCGACCTGGGCGCCCATCACGCAAAGGGGAGGCACCGAGTCCGCACAGGGCGACGCATTGGCGATGTTCCCCGCGATGGTGGCCCGGTTGCGAATGGCGTAGGTGGCAATCCGCGCCGCGGCATCGGCCAGCCCGCAGTGCATTGGCCTGAACCGCTTGTCGTCGACGATGCGATTGGCCACCACTGCGGCCCCCACCACAATGGTGCCGTCGGCCCGGTGTTCGAGCGCGTGCAACGGCTCGACGCCCTTGACGTCGATGACGAGCTCCGGCGAAAGGGTACGCGCGCGAAGCCGCACGAGCAGATCGGTACCGCCGGCCAGCAGGCAGGCACGGGAGCCGTGCTGAGACAGCAGCGCCAGGAGCGAGTCGAGAGTCTTGGGGTTTCTCGTAGGCGAAGTGCATGGTCGACCTGCCCTGTCGGGTCCGTTGAGAATCAGCATGCATACCACTGGCAGGACGACGGGCCAACGGAAACCAGCGGCCCTGACCTGCCCCCCAGAACCGGAACGCCCCGCGGCCAGATTGCGTCGCCCCCGGGGACGGCATTATGGTCGCCCTCTCCCATGCAAGACGAAAAGCTACCTCTGGTCGATCGGGACGGCCGTGTCGTCGGGTCCGCCACGCGCGGCGAAGTACATGGCAACCCAGCACTGCTGCACCCCGTGGTTCATTGCATCGTGACCAATCGCCGCGGTGACCTGCTCCTGCAGCTCCGAAGCCGGAACAAGGACATCCAGCCAGGGAAGTGGGATACGTCGGTCGGCGGTCACGTCGCGTTCGGCGAAGCCGTGCACGATGCACTGCTGCGAGAGCTCCGCGAAGAGATCGGCCTGCAGCCCGATCCATCCATGCTGCGAGCGCTATACCGGTATGTATGGACGAGCGCGGTGGAGAGCGAACTGGTCCACACGTTTACGTATGAATCGGAAGGGCCTTTCGCGCGGCAGGTTTCGGAGGTCGACGACCTGCGGTTCTGGACGACACACGAGATCGAAGGTGCGCTGGGAACGGGCGTGTTCACGCCGAACTTCGAGGTGGAATTCGGGAAGTTCCAGCAGGCGCGAGGGGTCCAAGCGAAGGTTTGAATCCGGCCCAACCGGCCAGGGGGCATGGCTCATCGCTGTGCGCAGCCATGGCGACGCCTGCACTCGCGATCGCGGCCGACGGTCCACGCATTCGGTGGTCTGCGCCAGCATTGACATGCAAGCCCCGCTGCGCACAGACGACGCGGGGCGAATCATCCCCAGTCGAGCACCACCTTGCCGCTCTTTCCCGAGCGCATCACATCGAATCCGCTCTGGTAGTCGTCGATCGAGAAGCGATGCGTGATGATGCCCCGTATGTCGAGCCCGCTCTGGAGCATGGCGCTCATCTTGTACCAGCTCTCGAACATCTCGCGCCCGTACACGCCCTTGATGATGAGGCCCTTGAAGATGACATGGTTCCAATCGATGACCGTGTCCTTCGGAGGAATGCCAAGCAGCCCCACGCGCCCGCCGTGGTTGAGCACGTCGAGCATGTCCCGGAAGGCGTCCGGGCTGCCCGACATCTCCAGCCCCACGTCGAAGCCCTCGGTCATGTGCAGATCGGCCATGACGTCTCGCAGCCTCGTCGTCTTGACATTGACGGCGCGGGTAGCCCCGAGCTTGCGGGCCAGGTCGAGACGATAGTCGTTGACGTCGGTGACGACGACGTGCCGTGCGCCCACGTGTTTGCAGATTGCGGCCGCCATGCAGCCGATCGGCCCGGCGCCGGTGATGAGCACGTCTTCACCGACGAGGTCGAACGACAGGGCGGTGTGGGTCGCATTGCCGTAAGGGTCGAAGATGGCCGCGAGTTCGTCGGGGATCTCGTTGGGAATGCGGAAAGCGTTGAACGCCGGAAGGCTCAGATACTCGGCGAAAGCGCCTTGGCGGTTGACTCCCACGCCGATGGTGTTGCGGCACAGATGGCGCTTGCCGGCGCGGCAGTTGCGGCAGTATCCGCAGGTCACGTGCCCCTCGCCAGAAACTCGGTCTCCGACCTTGAACCCCTGGACGGCGCTGCCCATCGCCGCGATTTCTCCGACGAACTCGTGCCCCACTACCATCGGCACCGGGATGGTTCGCTGGGACCAGTCGTCCCAGTTGTAGATGTGGATGTCCGTGCCGCAGATCGCGGTCTTGCGGATCTTGATGAGAAGGTCATTGGGACCGATCTCCGGCTGGGGGACGTCGCCCATCCATATGCCGGGTTCCCGCCTGGACTTGATGAGGGCCTTCATGCTCGTTCGCCTTCTGCCCGCGGTCATGGCGCGCAACAGCTACTGCGGCGCAATCGCAGTTCAACACGGGCGCGCAACGCTTGCCACGACGGGCTTGCGCAGTCAAAGCCCAACCTGCCCCGAGGGCAAGACACCTCGAAGGGGGCTCAGTCCGCCGCCGCCTGGCAGCAGATGGTGCTCGCACCCTCGAGCGACACGCTTCCCATCCGGGTTCCTTCGCCGGCTACGGCGCAAGCACCTCCCCCAGGACCGGACACGACAAAATCCATGCTGCCTTGGTCACCCGCGGCAAGCTGCGTGTCGTGGCACGCACCGTCGAGGTCATACGACCGCACCGTGGAAGCGTCGGAGCACGTGGTGTCGGTGTGCAGACGAACGTGACCGGAACACTCACCTCCCGTGGCATGACCGCAGCTACAGCCGGCGGAAGTACAGCTCCTGGTATCCTTCAACGCCGTGTACCACGTCTTCGTCGATGGGTAGTCGGCAGGGCATTGTGCGTGCGTCGTGCTGGCGATGCACGCCCGGGCGTCGAAGCCGTCCGGCGGCCGCCGCATGCACACGCGACTGGCGCCGCATCCCGCGAAGGTCTGGCTTGCGACGCAGAAGTCGGCTGCGTCGACCCACACCGCGGTGTCGACGAGCGGCAAGACCTCGGGCGAGCACATTCCCTGACCGGTCGGGTCGGCCGCGGTCGCCTTCAGGCTGATGTCGGTGTTCGTGGAGCTTGGCGAGGAAAGGTCGAAGCAGCCTGCACCGGTCACCGCCACCGTCGTGCCGGTGCACGACGACCCGAAGTAGACCGTTGCGCTGCCCCCGGAGCAGACGCCGCCCGAGGGAGCGCCGCACTTGCACTGGCAGGTATGCTCACCGGCGTCGTAGGCCGAGTGGTACGTGCCGGCAGGCTCGAACTCGCCGCAGTCGGCGGGGGGATCTCCGTCGAGACGCGTGTGGATGACGCCTGGCGCCGACCATCCCGGTGGCGGCAGGGGCACGCACATCACCACGGCCACGCAGTCGTCATCAGCGCAATCCGCGTTCCCGTCGAGGTCGTCATCGAGGAGGTTGAAGCAATCCTCGATGAGCAGAGCATCCGAACCGGCTTCCACGCCGGCGTCCGCACCACCGGAGGCCCCAGTGCCACCGGTGACCTCGCCACCGCTACCGGTGCTTGACCCGCCCGAGCCGCCCGTGATAGCACCCCCGGCGCCCGAAGCGTCGAACGACACCCCACCTGAACCTGCGACCGAATCGCCGCCGGCACCGGGGTATTCACCCAGCCCTTCGCTGTGCAAGGTGCAGGCGGTGCACAGCACCGGAGAAGAGATCAAGAACAAGTCGAAAGCACGCATGACACACCCGCACGGGTCGAATGGTGCGCAGGGTTGTAGGGAACAGGGCGCGACGACGGGATGCCTGGCCGCGCCCCAGCTGGACCGTAGCACACCTGGCCCGGAAGCGCCGGTCGCGCAGTCGACCGTCGACGCGCGCAAGTGGCTTGGCTATGAGCATCGTCCACCTGCCCCTTTGAGGTCATGATGCTGGAAGACAAGATCCGCGAAGCCCTGACGTTCGACGACGTGCTGCTGGTGCCGGCCTACAGCGAGGTGCTGCCGAGCCAGGTCGACATCCGGACGAAGCTGACCCCTCGGGTGACGCTCAACGTACCGATCATCAGCGCTGCGATGGACACGGTGACCGAGGCGCGCTGTGCGATCGCGATGGCCCGCGAGGGCGGACTGGGCGTGATCCACAAGAACCTGCCGCCGAAGCTGCAGGCCCGCGAGGTGGAGAAAGTCAAGCGCGCCGAGAGCGGCATGGTCGTCGACCCGATCTGTGCCACGCCGAACCAGCCGCTCCGTGAGGTGCTCGACATCATGCGCGAGCACAACATCTCGGGCGTACCTGTCGTCGAGGGCGGCAAGCCGGTCGGCATCCTGACCTCGCGCGACATCCGCTTCGAGAAGCGTCTCGACCAGCCCGTGCATACGCTGATGACACGCAAGCTGGTCACCGTCGCACCCGGCGTGTCGGCCGAAGCCGCCCGCGACCTGCTGCACCAGCACCGCATCGAGAAGCTGCTCGTGGTCGACGATGCCGGCAGGCTGGTCGGCCTGATCACCATCAAGGATCTGATGCACGCCGAGCTCAACCCCAACGCCGTCAAGGACGAAGCGGGACGGCTGCGGTGCGCGGCCGCCATCGGTCCGGGACCGGACCGCATCGAGCGCAGTGAGGCCCTGGTGGAGGCCGGTGTGGACATCCTCGTGGTGGACACCGCGCACGGGCACTCCAAGGGCGTGGTCGATGCGGTCGTCGACACGCGCAAGCGTTTCCCCCAGGTCGAGGTGATCGCGGGCAATGTCGCGACGGCGGAGGCCACCCGCGCGCTCATCGACGCAGGCGCTTCGGCCGTGAAGGTGGGCATCGGACCGGGGTCGATCTGCACGACCCGCGTGGTGGCCGGCGTCGGCGTTCCTCAGATCACTGCAATTCACGACTGCGCGAAGGTCGCCGACGAGCAGGGCATCGCGGTCATCGCTGACGGCGGGATCAAGTATTCCGGGGATGTGACCAAAGCGATCGCGGCCGGTGCGAGCTGCGTGATGATCGGGTCCTTGCTCGCGGGCACCGACGAGGCGCCCGGAGAGATGGTCCTGTTCCAAGGGCGCAGCTACAAGAGCTACCGCGGCATGGGGTCCCTGGGCGCGATGCGCAGGGGCTCGCGGGATCGCTACGGTCAGGCCGGATCAGCAGACGACAAGCTCGTCCCCGAAGGCATCGAAGGGAGGGTGCCGTACCGCGGTTCGGCCTCGGCCATCCTGTTCCAGCTCGTTGGCGGGCTGAGGGCTGGCATGGGGTACACCGGATGCCGGACCATCGAGGAGATGCGTCACCGTGCCCGATTCATCCGTATCACTTCGCAAGGCCTCCGGGAGGCTCACGTGCATGACGTGATCATCACCGAAGAGGCGCCGAACTACTGGTCGCAAGGCTGACCACGGACACCGGGGTGCGGTCGCGCCGGGCTCTGATTGTCGCCGTGCTCGCCACGGCGGCTTCCCTCTGGATGCTCGCCAGCAAGGTCCGGGTCGATCCGGACGTGGCAGCGCTCCTGCCCGACGCCGGGCAAGGGGCGACGCTCCGCCAATACGTGCAGGCATTCGGGGGCGGTGACCTGGCAATGGTGCTGGTGCGCGGCAGCGATCCGGACGTCGTGCGGGCGGCTACCGATCAGGCGACCCGTGCGCTCTCGGGCTGCCCCTACGTGCTGGCCGCAGTAGACCAGGTCCGTCCGCCACCGTCGTCCGACCCGTCCCTCGCATGGGCGTTCGCGGACGAACCGGCGCGGCAACGTCTGGCCGCTGCGCTCGATCCACAAGCGATGCGTTCGCGCCTTGCCGAGACCAGGGCCCTTCTGCTCGGCCCGGGTGCTGCATCCTTGCGCCCGGACCTCGAGCAGGACCCGTTGCGTCTCCGACAACTCGCGTGGTCCGAAGGCACACAGGTCCACGCAGATGGTGCGCCTTCGGAAACGGGCGGGGTCGGGACCGCGGGCGGCGCTCTTGTTGCGGACGACGGACGCGCCCGTCTGGTGTTGCTGGCCCCCGAGGGCGAGGCGCTGCGCGGTAGCGACGCCCACGCCGTGATGCGGTCGGTCGAGCGATGTCTGCAACGGGTGCGCAGCACGCACCGCACGGTCTCGATCGACGTCACAGGCGGGCACGCAATCGCCGCGGCGACGGAGGACATGATCCGACGCGATCTGCAATGGTCCGGTGCGGTGTCGGTGCTGTTGGCGAGCGCCGTGTTCGCGCTGACCTTTCGTCGGCTTCGCGCGTTGGTTGCCGTGATGCCTCCGCTCGCGATGGGGACGCTGTGGTCGGCGGCGCTGGGAGGGCTGCTGCTCGGGCGGCTGTCCGCCATCTCGGTCGCGTTCGTGGCGGTGGTGGTGGGCGTCGGCGTCGACACCGGTGTGCACGTCTACGCTGCGTTGCTGGAAGCACGGCGGGATGGCCTGCCACCGGCCGAGGCTGCCCGACGAGCGGCAAGCAAGACCGCGAGGCCCACGTTGACCGCGGCCGCGACCGCTTCGGTGGCTTTCGGCGCGCTCGGCCTGTCGAGCATTCGCGCCCTGCAACAGCTCGGTGTCCTTTGCGCGCTCGGCGAGCTGCTGACGGCCATCGCCATGCTCGTCGCCACGCCGACCATCGGGGCATGGCTGGAGCGCGGCCATCCTCCACCCGAGCGGCGACCTCGCTGGACCCGTGGGCTGGACCGCATCACACGATGGCGGTGGGCGACAGGAGCCCTCGCCGCCATCGCCGCGATCCCGGCGGCTGCGCTCGTCGTCCGAGGGTTGCCCCGGATCCACGACGCCTTCGTCGCGATACGGCCGTCGACGTTGGAACCGGTGCGCACGCTGGACCGTGTCTACGCGCTGTTCGGAGGCAGCGCCAGGCAGTGGGTGGTGATCGTCTCCGATCGGGATCGCGACCAGGCGCGAACACGGTCCGATCGGCTCTTCGAACGCCTGGCCGCAACGACCGCCGGGGTCGCCGACATCGACGCGCTGGGCAGGCTCGCCCCCTCGATCGAGACGCAGCGTGCACGGCTCGCCGACCGGGACCGGCTCGACCTGCCGTCGCGCGTGCCGGCCCTTCGCGCCGCGCTCCAGGCAGAGGGGTTCGTACCGGACCGGTTCGGCGCCGCGTTCGCGTGGATGGCGTCCCCCTCGCATCGCGTACACGATCCCCTCGACGAGGGAACCGCCGCGGCGGCGCTTCTCCGCGCAAGGTTCGTGGGACACCTGGAAGATCGCTGGTACGTCGCCACCTATGTGCGTCCGCGGGCAGGGCACGAGGCGCAGGTGGAGCGAGCGGTGGCCGAGGCGGATCCCCAGGCAGTCTTGACCGGATACGCGCGTTTCGACAGCGCGCTCCGTTCCGCGCTCGTACACGACGTTCCGCGCATCGGGCTGGCGGCCGCGCTGCTCGTGGTCGCCGCAATGGCGGGCGCGCTGCGGGCTCGGCGTGAGATCGGCATCGCCCTCGCCACGCTCGGGTTCGAAGCCGTTTGGGTGCTCGCCGTGGTGCGCTGGGCGGGGATCCGGCTGCACGCCTACGACCTCATGGTGCTGCCGGTGCTGCTCGGCGTAACGGTGGACGAGTCGATGTTCCTGCTGCATCGCGCGCGAACGGACGGCATGGCGGAAGCCTTGCGTCGTGAGGGACCGAGCGTGGTCGCGACCGGTGCCACGACCGCGGCAGGCTTCGCGGCGCTGCTGGTCTGTCGCTACGACGCCCTGGCAGACATAGGGTGGACCGGTTTGGCAGGCGTGCTGACAGGTCTGGCGGCAACCCTGGTCGTGGTACCGGTGCTCGGTCACCGGCCCCGCGCCCGGTGACCGCGAAGGGTCCCCTCGCCACTTGAAACGGCTGGCGTGCGCTGGTATCCCGCCGCTCGTGAGCGATCGACCCCCCCCCCAGCAAGCGGCATCCGGCTCTCTCGCGTATCGTCGTATCGTGCTCAAGCTCAGCGGCGAGGCGCTCGGCGGCAAGGGCGGGACAGGCCTCGAACCTCAGGTCTTGCAGGAGCTGGCCGACGAGCTCGCCGAAGTCCATGCGCTCGGCGTGCAGCTCGGCATCGTGGTGGGCGGCGGCAACATCTTCCGCGGGCTCAAGGGCGCCTCGTCAGGCATGGACCGCGCCCAGAGCGACTACATGGGCATGCTCGCCACGGTGATCAATTCCCTGGCGCTCCAGGATGCGCTCGAGAAGAAGGGTGTGACAACGCGCGTCATGAGCGCGCTGGAGATCGTGGCCGTCGCGGAGCCGTACATCCGACGTCGCGCGATGTCCCACCTGGAACACGGATATGCCGTGATCTTTGCAGCGGGGACCGGTAACCCCTATTTTTCGACAGACACCGCGGCTGCGCTTCGCGCGATGGAGATCCATGCCGACTGCCTTCTGAAGGCGACCAAGGTCGACGGCATCTACGACCGCGATCCCGTGCAACACGGCGACGCAGTTCGCTACCAGACGATCACCTATGACCGGTTTCTGGCTGACCGAATCGGGGTGATGGACTCGACCGCAGTGACGCTCTGCCGCGAGAACTCACTTCCGATCCGCGTGTTCAGCATGCGAGTGCGGGGCAACGTACGACGGGTGTGCCTCGGCGAGGACATCGGCACGACGATCGTGCGCCAGTAGCGCGGCTGTTCCAGAGCTGGGAGCGGACCAAGCGCGAACCCGTTCCGATCGCACGCACGGCTGGTGTCCACCTGGGTCCACGAAGAACGCCGAAGGCGCAGCACCGGGCTCGAGGTCAAGGCGTATCGTCGCACCGTCCCCAGCAAGCGCTGTCGATCTGGGCTGCGTAGATGGCGGCATCGCTGTCCTCGAAAGCGACCTGCTGCACGTAGAGCAGCTCCGCGTACTCCCAGAGCTTCTCTTGAAGGGCGTCGTCGAGCAGGGATGCCAGGCTGGCGATACGTTCGACGGTGTTTCGAGTCATGATGGTTCCTCCTGCAGCACGCGATGAGCAAGCCGGATGCCACGCGCGATCAGCGCCATTCCACGGTGATTTCCACCAGGCGGCGCGAGGAGGGGGGTGGCGGCCGCCAGCGGCACTGTCGTCACGCAACGGTCTGGGCGCGAGAAAACCGCGGAGCAAACTGGCCATGTGGCGGAAATCGGCGAAACGTGGCGGGCGCCACCCTCACCGAGCCGGCGGAGCGCCACCTGGAAAACACTTGCCGCCGAACAGCGTCTGCATGCAGGTCGCGCCCGGTTTGCAATGCTCCGGCACGGAGCACGCTCCACATGTGCCCGAGATGCAATGGCCGAATGGGCATTGTGGATCGTTGTCCGTGTGGCAAGGGAGCCCTCCCGCGGGAGGCGGCGTCGCCGCGGTGGTCGCTGGAGGATATGCCTGGGGCGGCGTGGTATAGGCGGGATAGGTGCCTGGCGGGAGCGGCTGCGGAGGGTATGGCTGTGGTGGATACTGTTGTGTGTTCGGGTCCTGCGCCTGGTTCTCCTTTCGGCAGCCGGCCACGAGGACGACAGCCGACGCCCCCGCCGCAAGCACCGTGATGATCATCGCAAGTCGCATCGTGGTCTCCTTACTCTGCTTGCCCAACCCGAGCAGCTTCCTGCTATGGACGAGCCGTCGGCCAAGCCCCGCCGGACGGGGTTGTTCTGGCAAGGTTACCGTGATCGCCCCTGGATGTCCCACCGAGCACGGATCCGAAGTCTCATGAAAGCGTTTTTGCGGACTATCTGCTTGGCTGTGGCGTGGTCGGCTCTCCCCGGAAACGCATGGGCGGACGCCTCGCTTACGCCCGTACGCGGTGTGACGATCGGCCCCCTGGAGAACGCGCTCCACCCCGGTCGGGGATACGGCAGCCAGCCCTGCGAGCGGGCGTTGCGTCTCACCCGCCGGTGGGGTGCCAACTGGGTGAGCATCACTCCGTTCGGGCGGACCCTGGACCTGCGTCCGACCGGCGTGGACCTGACCTTCGAAGCCCCGTTCGAGGAGAACCGGCTGCATGTCCTGTCCGCGATCCGCATGGCACACGCGCAGGGGTTGCGCGTGCTTCTCGTCCCTCATCTGTGGGTCGAGAGCGGCGCATGGCGCGCGGAGATCGACCCTGGCGACGACGCTGCGTGGCAACGATGGGCCGACGGATACGAACGGTTCTTGATGGCCTGGGCAGAAGTCGCACGCGACGGCCAGGCCGACATGCTCAGCGTGGGCGTGGAGCTGCGTAGCTGGGTGACGACCGCCAGAGCGCCGAGCTTCGTGCAGATCGTGAGGCGCGTTCGCGCCGTGTACCCGGGACCGCTGACCTATTCGGCCAACTGGGACGACGTGGACGACACGGTGATCCTGGGCGAGGTCGATGTCCTGGGCATCAACGCTTTCTACCCGCTGACCGACAAGGAAGGCGCGACGCTCGACGAGCTGATGCGGGGCGGCCGGCAAGTCGCCCGGCGCGTCCGTGCGCTTTCGAGACACTGGCAGCGCCCCGTGCTGTTCACCGAGATTGGGTACACCACACGTCCCGACCCCGCCATCCGCCCCTGGGAGTGGCCGGACGGCATGCAAGGTGTCCAGGTGGACCAGCGCGCGCAAGCGCTTGCATTCGCCGGCCTGCTCGCACCGTTGCTCGACGAGCCCGCCTTCCTCGGGTTCTTCGTGTGGCGCATCTACGCCGACCCCGACGACCAATCTCAGGAGGCGGAATGGGGCTTCTCGCCGCTGGGCAAGCAGTCGGAGCTGGTCGTGCGCGACGCATTCACCGCGTGGTGGGCTGCGGACGGCCCCATGGAGCCCGGCACCACGCTCGTGCGGTTCCGGGCGCGTCGTCCTGGGGTGTTCTAGATGTCCCCCCACGTGGCCTGCTGCGCATTGTCGCCGCCTCTTCGCGGTGCCTGGCAGCCGTCCTGACCGCTAGCGTGCGACGACCCCGGACGCACATGCGGAACAGGCGACGGGCGTGCTGCGCATGTCTGCGGCGCAGCCCACGCATCATCAGGAGCCGTCGCAACATCGTCCGTCGAAGCGCTGGGGGTTCGACGAAACGTCCGCCGCCAAGCATTCGCCAACGCCGTTGGAATAGCCATGCATCGGCGTGTGCGACGTCCGGGGCATCCCGGTCGCCACATCGAGGTGCCAACCCGACGGACGGTCTGCTGCGCGCGCACGATGCGGGCGGGCAGGTTCCCATGACACGACGGAAGGAATCGGCTCGCGCAGCGTCCCCGGGGCATGCTGGCCACCTTGCAGGCTGGTCACTATGCTGCGCCGGCGTGTCGGTACTCATCGCCCATCACCTGTGCAAGTCTTTCGGTCCGCGCGCCGTGCTCGACGATGTCGACATCGTGATCCAGCCTGGCGAGCGTGTCGGTCTGGTGGGCGTCAATGGGTCGGGCAAGAGCACGCTCGCCCGGATTCTGGCCGGTATCGAGGCTCCGGACGCCGGGTCGGTCACGGTCAAGCGGGATGCGGCAACCGCGTATCTTGCGCAGGAGCCTGTCTTCGACGGCGATCCGACCGCACGGGAAGCGGTGCTGGCGGGTCTGCAGGGATGGTGCGCCGCCCGTGACCGGTACCAGCGAGCGTCTGCAAAGCTGGCGACAGCAGGACCGGAGGTGGACAGGTACTTGCGGGAGCAACAGCAGGCAGAGGCGGAGTTGGAAGTGCTGGGCGGCTGGGAACAGATGCACAAGGTCGACGCGATGCTGGGGCACGTGGGGATCGCGCGGCCGGACGACCGGGTGAGCACGATGAGCGGCGGCGAGCGTCGTCGGGTCGCCCTGGCGCGGATCCTGGTCGCCAGGCCCGACCTTGCCATCCTGGACGAGCCGACGAACCACTTGGACGTCGACACGGTCGGATGGCTGGAGACGTTCTTGCTGGAGGAGTACGAGGGGGCGTTGTTGCTGATCACGCACGATCGCTATCTGTTGGACCGGGTGGCACAGCGGACGCTCGAGATCGACCGGGGCAAGTTGTTTTCCTATGACGGGGGCTACGAGTTGTATCTCGAGGCCAAGGCGGCGCGTGCAGAGCTGGCGGCGCGAACGGAAGCAAACCGTCAGAACTTCCTCAGGCGAGAGTTGGAATGGCTACGGAGGCAGCCGAAGGCACGAACCACCAAGCAGAAAGCTCGCATCGAGCGAGCGCAGGCCGCCAGGGCGATCGCAGCGCCGAGGGTCGACCGAGCGGTTTCGCTTGCCATCGAGGAGGCACGATCGGGCAAGACGATTCTGGAGCTTCACAACGTGACCGTGGAGATGGGGGGAAGGGCGCTGGTACGCAACTTCGACTTCCACGTGACACAGGGGGAGCGGGTAGGGGTGATAGGGGGCAATGGGGCCGGCAAGACGACGCTGCTGAAGGTGATCGCGGGGCAGATTGCGCCAGCGCACGGGTCGGTGGTTTGGGGGAAGAACACGCGGATGGTGTACTTCGACCAGGAGCGGGGCGGGCTGGACGACCGGCTGACCGTGTTCGAAAACGTGATGGGCGACCAGTCGAAGGTGGAGATCGGAGGGCGAGAGATCGAACCCAGGGCTTATCTGGAGCGCTTTCTGTTCGATGCCCAGCGTCAGCGCCAACCGGTCGGGGCGCTGTCGGGGGGGGAGCGCGCGCGGGTGGCCCTGGCGCGCATGCTGCGCCAGCCGGCGAACCTCGTGCTGCTGGACGAGCCGACGAACGATCTCGACGTTGCCACGCTTGGCGCGTTGGAGGAGCTTCTGACGGAATTCGGCGGGACGACGCTCGTGGTCACGCATGACCGCTGGTTCTTGGACCGGGTGGCTACGGCGATTCTGTCCTTCGAAGGAGGGGGAAGAGTCGTGCGTTACGCGGGGAACTACGAGACGTTCCGACGCCTGAGGGAGCAAGAGCAGGCACGCGGAGCACCGGAGCCGTCGACGGTCCACGGGACGGAGACCTCGAGGCCCGTTGCCGGGCCGTCCCGCCGGCAGCCTGGCAAAGCGCGGGGCTTGACGTACGCGGAGCGACTGGAGCTCGACCGGATTGTTGACGACATTGCGACGGCCGAGGCGCACGTGTCGAAGATCGAGGCGAGGCTGGCGGATCCCGCGGTGTATGGGGCCGGGGGAGACGAAGTGAAGAATCTGGTTGCGGCGCTCGACCGTGCAAAAGCGGAGGCCCGGCGTCTGAACGAGAGATGGGAGATCCTGGAGAGCAAGCGGGAAGCGGAGTAGTGCGCGCGGCGACTGTTTCGACGGTCTGATCTGACGCCCGGCCCCCAGGGACAAGCAAGATGCTTGCACCCGCCGGTGGGACCGATGCGACGATTTCGCCAGTCCGGGGAGCGTGAACGGTCGGCGCCCGGTCCGGTCGCCTCGCGCACGACCGTACTCCGGGGCCTTCCGCACGATGGGCTGGCGAGGGGCGAACGGCTGCGGGCTGGCGCGGGTGGGACGGTGTGAAGGTGCGGGGACGGCTGGTGCCGAGGGCATCGTGACCTGCGTAGAGAACGGCCGATCGCTGGCTTCATCTGTGCGATTCGTGGCCAGGGCGCGAAAAGAAGGGTCGTCACACGGGGAGGAACGCGCCTGCCGCCCAGAGGCTCCGGAGGCAACCCAGGATGCCGGCGGCGTTCCCCCGCAGTTTCAAGTCGCGATCCCACGTCCGTTGGTTCCGTCGCCACACCCCTGGCCCTGACCTGGGCTTGCCTGATCCCGTCTGCGTTCTGATCCCGACGGCGGCAACCCGCTCCTTCCCGTCACGGCGTTGCGTTATGAGGGAGACATGACGAGATGGCTCCCGCGACAGACCGCGACGGTCGCTGCGCTGGCCCTGGCATTCACCGCGACAGCTCATGCACGCGCCGCGGCCGGCCCGGCTTCCCTCCCACCGTTCGTGCCCACGCGCACGGTGGAGATCGCCGCAGTCGTCCTGCTCGGGCTTGCGGTGCTGCACACGTTCCTGGTCAAGCAGTTCAACGCGCTCGCCCACCGATGCACCCCCGGGTCCGTCGGTGAAAACGTCTTCCACTTTCTCGGCGAGGTGGAGGTCGTGTTTGGCCTGTGGGCGGGCGTGCTCGTAGCGATCATCGGCTTGCGAGCAGGCATGAGTCAGGCCCTCGCCTACCTCGACCAAGAGGTCGACTTCACCGAAGCCTCGTTCGTCTTCGTCATCATGGTCATGTCGGCCACGCGCCCGGTGATCTGGCTCGCAGGTCGCGCTATCCGTGCCGCCGCGTCGCTCCTGCCCCTGCCCGGACGCATGTCGTTCTACGCCGCAGCACTCGCCATCGGCCCTCTTCTGGGATCCGTCATCACCGAGCCGGCAGCGATGACCGTCACCGCCCTGCTCCTGAAAAAACAGCTATTCGACCGTAAGCCCCGCATGAGCACGCGCTTCATGTATGCCACGCTTGGATTGTTGTTCGTCAACGTATCCATCGGCGGAACCCTCACGCACTTCGCAGCGCCGCCCGTCCTCATGGTGGCTGGTCCGTGGGGCTGGGACACCGGCTTCATGCTCCGGAGCTTTGGCTGGAAAGCCGCGCTCGCCGTGGTGACGGGCACGGCACTGTGCGCGATCGTGTTCCGAAAGGAACTCCAGAGCAACGCCCTGCCGGCAGATACCGGCGACAGCGCCCCCTCTTCTCGCCCTCCCATTGTGCTGGTCGTCGTGCACCTTGCTTTCATGGCTGCGACCGTTGCTTTCCACGCTCACGTCAAGTTCTTCTTCCCGCTGTTCCTCTTTTTCATCGGCGTGTGCTCCGTCACCTCCGAGTACCAGGACCGCCTCCAGATCCGCGAAGGACTGCTGGTCGGATTCTTCCTCGGCGGGCTCGTCACCTTGGGGGCACTGCAGGGGTGGTGGCTCCGGCCCGTCCTCGGCGCGATGGCGCCTTCCACGTTGTTCTTCGGCGCCGCCGGGCTGACCGCGTTCACGGACAACGCGGCCATCACATTCCTGGGCACTCAGGTTCCCCATCTGGGAGACACGGCGAAGTACATGCTTGTCGCCGGAGCGGTCAGTGGTGGAGGGCTGACCGTCCTTGCCAACGCGCCCAATCCAGCAGGCTTTGGCATCCTGAGAGACGCTTTCGGAAGCGACGGAATCAGCCCCTGGCTGTTGCTGCTCGGGGCCTTGCCCTTTACCCTTCTGGCCGCGCTCGCCTTCGTCCTCCTGCCTTGAGTCGTTGCGCACGAACGACCGACCGGTCAGCCCCTTGGCGCGTGCCCGCGCCAGCAACGAGGCTGCCGGTTCGATGACGTGACAGGCCCGCGACTTGCTCCGGCCCGTCTGGCGTACCGCATGATCGCGGTGTTCTGCCAGAAATGGAAGCTGAGCCCTCGGGGACGCGGTCCTCGACCTGCCGGCGGCGCCCATTGCGCGCCGGATGGTCGATCAGCAGCGCGAAGACGCGCATCACGTCGAGGTGGTGAGCCTGAGCCTTGGCGTGGCACTGGTCATCGCCACGTTCCCGGCTGCGGCGCGAAATGGCTTGCGCTTGCTGCTGGGCTACAACACCTGCGGGGATGACTCGTCCGTTGCGCTGCGCCTGCTCGACGGCATCGTCGATATCGACATGCCAGACGCGAAGCTCACCGCCCCGACCGTCGCTCAATCCCTGTGCGGGGGGGGATAGCCGCCTCAACCGCGCATGCCTGCGCGCGATGCACCGTCAGGTCTGCGACTTGGTGCTCGACGGCGGCGGCGTGGCGGTCCGCGGTCGAGTCATGCGCCCCTCGGTGTTGCGGGGGGGCCTGGCGGGCATGCGCGAGGTAGTGCGGTTCGTGACCGAGAATCTGTCGCGCAGGATCTAGCTGAACCTGGTGGACCAGTATCGCCCATACCACGATGCGACGCGGATACCTGGGATGGACCGGCCAGTGCACCCAGCACGACCTTCGCGCGGTGCAGCAGTGCGTGCAGTCGCTGGGCCTGGCTCATCGGGCCGGCCAGCGCGGAGGCGCCGGACCGACATTCCAGATCCGTGGGCCTCTTGGATCGGTTCCGGCTGTCACGCTGATTTGTGCTCTGCTCGCGCAACCTGCCATTGAGGATGTGCTGCTTGTCCGCTACGCTGCCATGCGGCGTTGCGTGCGTGCACAAAGACGCCGCGAGATCCGGAAGCGGAGACACCGAGCCGTTGAGCCAGCGTTTCATTCGATGTCGGCACTGCGGGCTGCCCCACAACCTGACGGATGAACTTTGTCCGATCACGGGAAAGCCGATCCGACGACGCAGGCAAGGGACGGCGCCGGCTCAACCTTCAGAAGCATCGGCCAGACCTCACCACGACGACCGTGCGGAGCCGATCCCGCTGGTGCAACACCGGTCCAAGCCATCGGACGGGAGGTCCGCTGTGCGGGCGGGGCCTTCGACACCGGAACACCCGCTGCTGGGCTGCGTTGTGGGTGACAAGTACCGCATCCGTGCAGTCATCGGCGAGGGGGGCATGGGCACGGTATACGAGGCGGAGCACCTGACAATCGGTCGGAAAGTCGCGATCAAGGTGCTCAACCGCGCCCATCTGGGTCGACGCGAGGCGGTGGCCAGGTTCCACCAGGAGGCTCGGGCGGCGGGGGCCATCGGGCACCCCAACATCTGTGAGATCTACGACGTCGGCGCACTCAGTGACGGCAGCCCCTATCTGGTGATGGAGCGTTTGTACGGCAAGACGCTTGCGGACCGGATCAACCTGGAAGGCGCGTTGCCGTTCGACGACGTGATCGCAGCGCTGACGCAGGTGCTGTCGGCGCTGGTGGCGGCGCACGAGAAGAACATCATCCATCGGGACATCAAGCCCGAGAACATCTTCCTGAGTGAGCGTGTGGGGTGTGCGCCCGTGGTGAAGATCCTGGACTTCGGCATCTCGAAGTTCGAGGGCGAGGACCCGGAGTTGTCGCTGACGCGCACGGGGATGGTGATGGGCACGCCGTTTTACATGGCGCCCGAGCAGGCACGCGGAGAGGTCATCGATCATCGGGTCGACGTGTACGCGTGCGGGGTCATCCTGTACGAGGCGTTGACGGGGCGCAGGCCATTCATTGCGAGCAACTACAACGCGCTGGTGGTGCAGATCCTGGCGACACAGCCCAAGGACCCGCGGGAGGTACGGCCGGCGATTCCCGCCGGGTTCGTGCCATTGATCTTCAAGGCCCTGGCGAAGAAGCGCGAAGATCGGTTCCGCGATGCCAACGAGTTTCTGAAGGAACTGTTGCTGTTGCAAGAGGAACTCGCTCGCAGTCCCACGCCCAAAGAGATTGCGAGGATGGTGGAAGCAGCCAAGCAATCGGTGCCTCCGCCGCCACTTCCAAGCTCGCCGCCTCTTTCGTCCGACTCGGTCGACATCCCGGTGGTCTTCTCCGAAACCGGCACGGGCAACCACCCCGTCTTCGATCCCTCCACCGCGGAGGTGTTGGCCGCCCAGTCGGAGGTGGAAGACGAACCCACGGTGGTCGACGACAGTGAGGAGATCCAGGCGGTGCTGGCGTCGCAACGCCGACCATCTCGCGCGCGAATACCGACCGACGCAGAGGCAGACGATGTCCACGACACGATCGTGGATCCATCGGGCGAGATGCTCCGCGAACTATGGGCACAGCTACCCCCTGGGCAGAACCCGCAAACGCGGATGCACAATCACGATGCTGCGGTCGACGCGACGCAGCGCACCTCGCAGCTCGATGGGCCGGGCGCCGACGAGGTACTGCGTCGGGTCGAAGCAGGACGAAGCGAACGTCCTCCGGCGGCTGGGCGCTACGTGGTGGTGTCGGACGGCGACGGACCGACGGAAGCGGGCGCGCCGACGACGGAGGGGCTGCAACCAGGCAAGCCGCGGTGCAGCACGGACGCTGCGTCCGGAAAGGATCCTCGAGGCTTGGCTGCCTACATGGCGATGGCGGAAGGCCAACCGGCACACCGCAGACCATCTGCGCCCGGGGCAAGCAAGGGCGCAGGCAAGCAAACGAAAGAGCGTGCGTCAATGCCCGGGCGCGGTCCTGCGCCGCGGACTTCCGGCATTGCCATCGCGAGGGTCCAAGCTGTTCCCCGGCCAGACCGTCCGCTCGCCGTGCCAAGTCCCGAAGAACCACGCCGCCACGCCGAACAAGCGTCTCGCGCTGTTCCACCTCCGACCCGCACGGCTGCTACCGACAGCATCGATCCCGACGACGACGCGGTGACCACGCTCTTCGTGTCGCCCGAGAGCGGTCGGAATGGTTCCGCGCAGGGAACCGAAGCGAAGACGACGGACCGTTCCTCTGCGCGGTCGTCGGACAGCAGCCCGATGATACCCCGTACGCCCCGGCCACCGGGCACACCGCGGCCTTGACCGGTGCCGTCGTGAGACCCTGCCAGTGCGCCCCGCAGATGCGTCTGTCGTTTGTCCCAGCGGGCAGCGGGGGTGAGCCGGATGTCGTGCGTTGCGAGGACCTCCTGGGGCGTCTCCGCACCGATGCGGCACACCTCGATGTGAGGTTCGGGCTGCCCCGCCATGACCGGGACACCGAACGGGCCGGGGCGCGCAACGAACACAGGTGGTGTCACGCGGATGGGGGGATTCACATCCGTCTGGTGAATGCGGGCACGGGCAGGATCCCAAGGTGCTCCGCGCTCGTCGACACGATGGTGCACGAGCTGGACCACTTGCGCTGCATGAGTCTCGGACCACGGTGGCGTGCGCTGGATTGGACGATGCCCGAGAGGAAGCGACCGGAGGACATCTGTGAGCGGACGCGGAGTGGGAGGCCGGGAGCAGAACCGGCGCCTGCAGCGCACCAGCTCCTGCTGCCTGGAGGCGCGCCGCGCGTGCGTCAGTCGACGAGGTTCGGATGAGCGAGCGCGCGGGCTCGTTGTTGCGCAAGGTGGAGTGGGGCCGACTCCAGCCGCTTCGCGTGAAGGCACGGACCGTCGCGGAAGGAGTGTACGCTGGCGCGCATCGGTCGCGACGCCGCGGGCCGGGCGTCGAGTTCGGCGGCCACCGAGCCTATGTTCCTGGCGACGACTTGCGCTGGATCGACCGACACGCCTTGATGCGCCATGACAAGCTGGTCGTGCGCGAATTCGAAACCGAGACGGATCGGGTGGTGCACCTGCTCGTCGACGCCACGGCGTCGATGGGGTTCGCTGGACAGGGTGCTCCGGGAGACAAGGTCGCCTACGCAGCACTGATAGCCGCGGCGCTGGCGCGCGTGGCCTTGGCCAGCGGCGACCCTGTGTCGCTGGATTGGATCGGTGGCGTGGGCGTTCGTTCGATCCCACCATCGTCGGGTCGCGACGCGTTCGAGCACATCGTGGGTGCGATCGAGGCCGTTCGTGCGACCGGCGACCTGGTCGCCGACAAACACGCTCTCGACCGTGCTCTGCAGCCCATCGCGCGAAGATCTCGTCGCGGATCGGTCATCGTGCTGCTGTCGGACCTGCTCGATCTCCCACCGGACGCACCGTTGCAGTTCGCCTCGCTCGGGACGTGGGGGCGCCGCCTTGCGGTGGTGCAGGTGCTGGACCGCGAGGAGCGGGAGCTTCCCTATTCGGGGCCCGTGCGTCTTCGTTCCCTCGAAGGAAATGTGGTGGTCGACACCGACGCGGACGGTACGCGTGTGCACTACCAAGACCGTCTGGAGGGGCACACGCGGTTGTGGGCTGGACCGCTGGCAGCGCGTGGCTCGCGGCTGGTACGAACCACGACGGATCGGGATCCGGTGGAGGTGGTGCGGGAGGTTCTGGACGTGATCTGGGGGGGCGGGTCGTGAGGTTCGAGTATGCGGCCGCGCTGGCGGCGCTTGTGCTGGTGGTGATGCCGTTCCTGGCGCATCTGCTGCGGCTCCGGCGACCGCGTCCACGCGACTTTCCGCCCGCTTCCCTGGTGCCCGCTTCAGCGCCCGTGGCCCGCAGCAGAAGCCGCCTCGAAGACCGCTCGCTGCTCGCCCTTCGTGCGTTTGCCGTGCTGGCGGCGGTCGTGCTCGGCGCCATGCCGCTCGTGCGCTGCTCTCGTCTCGCCATGTCACGCGCGAGCGGCGCCTCCGTCGCCATGATCATCGTGATCGACGACTCGTCTTCGATGCACGCGGTTTCGTCGTCGGGACCATCCCGCTTCGAGGTTGCCGCCAGAGGAGCGTTGGACCTCATCGGCGGCGCGCGGGATGGTGACATCGTGGGGATCGTGCTCGCTGGCGATCCCGCGCGGGTCGCGCTCGTGCCGACAGCGGACAGGTCGGCTGCGGCCGAAGTCGTACGCGAGATGCGCGTCTCCGACCGAGCGACGGATCTGGATGGCGCGCTGTCGCTGGCGCAGGGCATGCTCGAGGCGCTGCCGCAGGCGGACCGACGCATCGTGCTACTCAGCGATCTTGCAGACGGGAAGCCCGAGGCCGCGCCCATCGGATCGGATAAGGCGACGCTGTGGGCGCCGCGTCAGGGGTTCGACGACCCCGGAGACAACTGCGCGATCCTGAGAGCCGACCGCACCGACCGCCGTGTGCTCGCCAGGGTGGTGTGCACGAGCGGACGTGCGGCACGGGGGCGAAGCGTCGCAGCGACACAGGGAGGCGCGGTGATCGTGCAGGGGCCGCTGGGTGTGCTCGAAGACGATCGCATCTCGGCAACCGAGGTGACGCTGGAGCTGCCGGACAGCGCACTGAATGTGGAGGAAGCCCAACTGGTCGGTGGGTCGGACATCATCGCGCACGATGATGGGGCACCGGTCGCGCCCCCCTTGCGCGGTTCGGTGATCGCGGTGGTTTCCGATCCATCGGCATCGCGTGTGGCCACAGGCGGTCCGCCCCCGGTCGAGCAGGCATTGGCTGCGCTGGGGGCAGCCGTCACGGTCCGCCCCCTCCCCGCCGTGCCTGACACGGTCGAGGAATTGTCGCCCCTGGCCGGCCTGGTGCTCGACGACCCGCCGGGCTTGACCCCGGAAGCGCGCGAAGCCGTTCGTCGTTGGCTCGAAGCAGGAGGCGTCGCGCTGGCCGCCCTCGGTCCTCGTTCTGCATCCGCCCCCCTCGGAGCATCCCTCGAGCCCTTCGTCGCCCACAACATCCGTTGGGAAACCAACGCACCCGCCGGTGTGGACGTCAACACCGCCGCGGTGCTCGGACCAAGCGCCGCGAGCCTCGAGGCGTTGAATCCGTCCGGCCGCATCGTGATCGAAGGACTCGCGGCAGACGACCTGGTGGCCGTTCGTTGGGCCGATGGCGCTCCCTGGCTGCTGCGTCGAAACGTGGGGCATGGGATGGCCGTGACCCTGACCTTGCCCATGTCGCTGGAGAGCAGCGATCTGGTGGTGCGGCCAGCGTTTCTCGCGTTGCTGCTCGACCTGGTCGAGTCGGCATCGTCGAAAGGCGGATCGCGTCGCATCGACGTGGGCGGCGCATGGAGCTTCCCAAGCACCAGCCAGGTGGAACAGGCAAGGGGGCAGGAGGTACTCGAACAGCGCGTGGTGAACGATCGCAAGCGAGTGACACCGCGCCTGGCCGGTCGCTACGATCTGCGCGTCGACGGCGTTGCGGAGGCGCGCTTCGCCACCATCCCGGAAAGGGAGATCGACCTGCGCCGGCGCAAGCTTGTCGAGAACGCGACGAGTGCGAGCACAGGGTCGAACGTCGCGTGGGTGGACCTGTCGCGCTATCTTGCGCTCGTGCTGCTCGCCGCGCTTGCAGGCGAGATGGTGTTGCGTTTTCTCCAGGCGTGGCGTGACCGTCCGACGGCTTCGGCCTGAGGTTGGCGCGGCCCGACGGTTCTGGTAGGCGGCGAGTCGGATGCGACAGACTTCGATGTTCGGCCTGGCAGTGACGGTCGTGGCGCTGGGCACGGCTGGGTGCACGTCGACCGGACCCTACGGCTATGCGAGGACGTATGCTTGGGTGGACGGCGAGAGGGAGGCCGTGGGGGCGGCGCGTGAACTCGACCCGGTCATGGCCGAGAGGCATCCCGGGTCGTGGAAGACGACGCCGGTCCAGCTATTCGCCGTGGTCTTGTCGCGCGAGCCGACGGTGGGCGGCTTGACCGTGCTGAACGTGAGCCTGCGCAAGCTCGAAGCCCGCAACCTGTGCGCCGACGAGTCGGCTTCGAGCTGCCGCGTGACGGTCACGGCGAAGTCGTTTGCCACGCTACAGGTGTTGGTGAAGCTGCGTTCGGATGACGAGAACGGGCCGCGGAAGGTGGCACCGGGATCCTTGCTGCGTGTCGTAGGTAGGCTGGAGGAGGCTGGTGGTGATCGAGAGCCCGTTGTGCGCGCGAGCTGGTACCGCCATTGGCCGAGCGATGAGTACGTCACCACGGCCGCTCGCAGTCACATGCGGCGCTGACGGGGTTCAGGATCGCGTGGTGTGGCCGGTTCCGCCGAGGGATTCGGCTTGCGCAGCGCGCAGCAGCGACGCCCGCAGGAGCAGGATCTGCGCGAGCATGTCGCAAGCGGCCTCGAAGGTGTCGCCGAGCCCTTGCGTGGCAGCGCGCGATACGCGCCCTTTGCGCACGATCGCAACGGCGGCATCGACCCGTTCGCCTTCGCCGTCGAGCACCCGCACATGGGCAACATCAACAATTTCGCCCGGATCCTCGGGGGCTACCGAGGCCAGCGTCTTCCAGGCATCTTTCACCGCCTGTATCGCCTTCTGCCTCTTGTCGGCGTGGTCGTCGTCGCTCACGGTCGGACCTTTCCTGCGGTAGCTCCACGATGATGCCCGCGTCCGGCGAGCTTCGCAAGGCCGGAACGTTAGCCCGTTGCGGCCTGAAGCGCGAGGCTTTCGCAACCGCCAAGGTTTCAGGCGGGATCGATGGACTCGAAGAAACGCCGGACAAGCGTCCGGGCCACATGACGTCGGTAGCGGGCCGTGGACCGGATGTCGTCGATCGGACGGATGTCCTGGTCGACGGCGCGCTCGACCGCGCCCGGGTCGATGTCGCGGGGCCGCGCCCCCAAGGCCAGGGTCCGGACGGCGTTGAGCGGGAGGACCACCTCGGCCACCGAGGCCAACCCGAAGCCCAGTCGGTCAAGCCGGCCATCGGCGCCTTGCTGAGCCACACCGGCAAGGGCGACCTTGGAGATCGACTGCGCCTTGCGCGTTCCGACCTTCCGCCAGACCGTGGTCGCAGAAGGCGACGGCAAGTCCAGCTCGAACCCCACGACAAGCTCGTCGGGCTCGCGCACCGAGCGACGATAGCCCGTGTAGTACGACGTCACAGGTACCGTGCGACGCCCACGGACGCTATGAAGCACGACTGTTGCGTCGAGGGCGAACAAGGCGGTGACGCCGTCGGCGGCTGGGGATCCGGAGACGAGGTTGCCGCCGAGGGTACCGCGGGCCTGGATCTGGATGGCGCCGACGTCCGCAGCCATCTCGGCGAGCAGCGCACAGCGAGCGGACAACGCTGGATGACGCCGGATGGACAGGAAGGTTTCCGCGGCACCGATCCACGCCTTGCTTGCGTCGACTCGGATGCCTCGCAGCTCGGACAGGCGCTGCAGGTCGACGGCGGCGGCTTTCCGCGGCTGTGTCGCGATCGGATCGAGGTGACGCTCGACCATCCAGTCCGTGCAGCCCGACAGCGCCCAGACCCGATAGCCGTCGCGATGATACCCTGCCATCGCCTCACAAGCTTCGTCGAGGGTCCGCGGGGATGTGAACTCGATGTCGCGAAGGTCGGCAAGGCTCATGGTGACCCCTCCGGCGCCTTGCTCAGAGTTGCGGCCGCTTGCCGGACCGCGTCGACGATGCCCTTGTAGCCGGTGCAGCGACAGATGTTGCCGGCCAGCGCGTCGCGGATCCGGTCTTCGGAAGGGTTGGCGTCACGCCGCAGGAGCGCGTACGCCGAGACCACCATGCCGGGCGTGCACATGCCGCACTGGACGGCGCCCCCGCGCACGAAAGCGTCGGCGAGTACCGCGCCAGCATGCGTTCCCTTCGCGATGCCTTCGACCGTGACCACCTCGCGCGACGCACATTGACCGATCGGAACCAGGCACGCGTTGGCCGGCTCGCCGTCGAGCAGCACGGTACACGAACCGCACTCGCCCTCGCCGCAACCCTCCTTGGTCCCGGTAAGATGCAAGTGGTCGCGAAGCACGTCGATCAAGCGCACGAGGGGCGGCACATCGACGTCACGCAAGACGCCATTGACCTGGAACGAGATGCGCATCACCTGGCCTCCTTGGTTCGATCTGCGAGCCATGCGTCGAGCATGCGTTCGGGTGTGATAGGGAGCCGATCGAAGCGAAGGCCCGTGGCGTGCTCGATGGCCGCGGCGACCGCGGGAGCGCCTCCATCCATGGGAAGCTCGCCGATTCCCTTCGCTCCACCTGGCCCGTACTCGTACGGGTCTTCCACGAGCGACGTGAAGAATGCGGGCGCGTCGCGCGCCGTCGGAACGATGTAGCTCGTCATGCGCGGGTTGAGGATCTTGCCGTCCTTCCAGAGGATCTCTTCGCACAGCGCCCAGCCGACGGCCTGGAGGGCGCCGCCCTCGAGCTGGCCCTTGCACATCACGGGGTGAATCGCCCGGCCCACGTCGACCGCGGACCAGAAGCCGAGCACGGCGACTTCGAAGGTGTCGAGGTCAACCTCCACCTCCGCGATGTCGCACGCCCAGGCGTAGGCGGGGTAGGCCGTGCCCGTATAGGTCTTGTCGTCGAAGTGGATCCCCGGCGGTGACTTGTACTGGCGCTCCTCGACGACAGCACCTTCGCGGTCGATCAAGCGGTTGGCGGCTTCCTGGAAGGAACCACCGCGCGCGTTCATTTCGGACCGGACCCGCGCGGCGATGGCACGCGCCGCCTGCTCCACGACCGAGCCGACGATCATGACCGTACGGCTGGCTACCGTGGGCCCCGAGTCCGGCACGTGGGCGGTCGACGGTACGGCGAACTGCGTGCTGTCAAAGGGGATACCGCAAGCCTCGGCAGCGATCTGACGGAATACGGTTTCGGTGCCCTGTCCCATGTCCGTGGAGCTGGATCGAACGCGCACCTTGCCGTCGCGCAGCAGGTCGACAGCGACACGGCCCTTGAGCCTTTCCTCGCCCGAGCCGGTGAAGCCGGCGCCGTGCATGAACACGCTGGCGCCGATGCCGCGCACCTTCCGCTGGCCCGGGCCGGTTGCGGCGCGACCGAGGCTCTTTCGCTTGGCCTCGTAACAGCTCTCGGCCTCTGCGAGACGGATGCACTCGTCCACCGCGATCGACTTGACCACCTGTCCGGTAGGCATCGGTGCGCCCGGAACGAGCAGGTTCTTCTTCCTGAGCGTCAGAGGGTCCATGCCCAGCTCAGCCGCTACCCGGTCGAGGTGACGCTCCAGCGCGAACACCGTTTGTGGGGCACCGAATCCGCGGAACGCACCGTTCGGCGGCGTGTTGGTCGCCACGGCCCGCCCTTCGATCAGAGCATGCTCCCACGCGTACGGCCCGAACGCGTGCAGAACCCCGCGAGACAACACCACCGGCGTCAGCGTCACGTACGCCCCCGCGTCCATCACCACGTCCACCATCAGCGCGCGCAGCTTGCCATCGCGGTCGCAGGCTGTCGCCACGTGCATCAAGGCCGGGTGCCGCTTGGTCGTCGACTCGATATCCTCTTTGCGGTCGTAAATCAGGCGCACCGGACGACGCGCCTTGCGGGCCAGCAGCGCGGCATGCACCGCGAGGACCGACGGGTACTCCTCCTTGCCCCCGAACGCTCCCCCGGTCACCGATTGCACCACGTCGATGCGGTCGTGCGGCAGGTCAAGCGCATGCTTGAGCGCCTTCTC
>Ga0209018_1000909_pt1 | contig 25870 bp, 22 predicted proteins | sample YNPBryBLVA2012_FD_185814 | JGI IMG/M metagenome (GOLD analysis project Ga0209018, IMG submission 185814) | Anoxygenic and chlorotrophic microbial mat microbial communities from Yellowstone National Park, USA - YNP Bryant BLVA 2012 (SPAdes)... ...
GTCATTTATTTTTCACCGCCAAGACGCGGAGCACGCGGAGAGGATGGCGCACAAGGCATCTGCTGTCATTGGCGGGTGTAACCCTGCCCAACAGGACCAATCTTTGCGAGAACTGCTATAAATCCGGTATGCGCCCTTGCCGTGGGGCTGATGGAGATTGAAAATTATAGCAGTTCCCATAGAGGTTGAACCTGATGGACAAGGTTGAACACTCCCGGGAATTTACGTCCCAAGCGGCGACCGAAATGAATTTCGGTCTACATTCCGCTGGCAGCGGGCGTCTTGTGCCACACGACAGACCCGGACAAGGGTCAACGTATCTGAGAGCTGCTATAAATCCGCTCTACTGCGCTAGCCGTGGGGCTGAAGCCCCCGCCTAGCCAAGGCGAAGCCCGCCTGCGCGTCACGCGAACTCCAACGGCGCACCTATCGACCATCGGCTATCGCCTATCGCCTATCAGTTATCGGCTATCGGCTACGAGAAGCCCTCGGCTATCTACGGCGAAGCCCGCCTGCGCGGGCTAGAAGCGAGGGTGGGACTCCCTGGCGAGCTTACAGGAGTAGATTTTTTGGCAAGCCCCTGCGTGCCATCTCCCGTTTCCAGCCATCAGAACGCCAGACTCCCCCTTCTCCCCTTGTGGGAGAAGGGGGTTGGGGGATGAGGGGCAAAGGCGCACAGGAATACAGAAAACCACTCATCTTTCCCAAGAACTCTACCCTTGAGAAGAAAGGGGTTGGGGGGATGAGGGGCAAAAGCGCACGGGAATGCAGAAAACGGGACGCGCATTGTTCCAGCGCGCCAGGAACATCCCAGAACGATCAGGGATTGACCTGGCAGGAATGCATCCTTCCGATCAGGCTGTAGTATAACATGGCGTCGGATCGAAGCCGACCCATGCGATCCCCGTGACGCCATCGAATCGCCTGGCCATCACCTGAAGAGCTTCCTGGCTATTGTCCACCAGAATGAAACGCCGACCCAACTCCAGCGCTGCTATCCCTGTCGTCCCGCTGCCGGCGAAGAAGTCGAGCACGACTGCGCCCGGGCGAGACGATGCCTGAATGATCCGGCGGAGAATGCCCAGCGGCTTCTGGGTCGGATACCCGGTCTTCTCAGAACCGTTGGTTGGTACAATCGTGTGCCACCATGTATCGGTTGGCAGTTTCCCGCGCGCCGCCTTCTCAGGTCCGACCAACCCCGGCGCCATATACGGGATGCGCTCGATGTCGTCCACGTTGAACACATGCCGACCGGGAACCTTCGCGTAGAGCAGGATGGTGTCGTGCTTGGGGGGCCATCGGTCTCGCGGACGCCCGCCGTAGTCGTAAGCCCAGATAATCTCGTTCAAAAAGCAGGCGCGGTCGAAGATCGCATCCAGCAACACCTTGCAGTAATGCACCTCGCGGTAGTCCAGGTGGACGTAGAGGCACCCGTGCGGCGCCAGAATACGGTGCGCCTCGACAAGACGGGGTTCCAGGAACGCCAGGTAGTCGTCGAAGAGATCGGCAAAGCGCTTCTTCCCCACAACAATACTCTCGTAGCGATGCCCCTGGAAGCCGACACGGTCGCCGCTCTCAGAGCGCACGGTCTTGAGTTGAGTGCGCTCCTGAACCTTTCCGGTGTTGAAGGGAGGATCGATGTAGATCAGGTCTACCGATTCCGACGGAAGGGTGCGCAGCACGTCGATGTTGTCGGCAAGGTAGATTGTGCCGACAACATCGTCCCCAAGGAGATTCGTGTTCATCATCCCACATTTCCTGCCTTCCCCACAGCGGAGGAACGGCAGGCGCATTTGTCATATTCCACGCCAGCGCTACCCCGCGACCCGCTCGACCAGCCAGGTCACAGTGCCGGGGAACAGAATGACCAGGATCAGCACGACAAGTTGCAACACCATGAACGGTATCGCCCCTTTGTGAATATCGGCAGTTTCCACTTCCTTCGGCGCCACACTCTGGAGGTAGAAGAGCGAGAAGCCGACCGGCGGCGAGATGAACGCGGTCTGGAGATTGACTGCCATCATAATGCCGAACCAGATCATATCGATGCCGAGCGCATTCGCGGCAGGCACAAAGAGCGGCATGACAATAAAGCAAATCTCGACGAATTCGAGGAAAATGCCGAGCAGGAAGACGACGATGTTACTGACAATAATAAACGCGAGCAACCCGCCCGGAAGGCCGGTCAGAATCTCGGTGACGAACTTTGTGCCGCCCAGACCATCGAACACCAGCGAGAAGAAGGTGGAGCAGAAAAGAATCATAATCACCAGCGTACTGGTGCGCGCCGTGCTGAGCGCTGAGTCCGCCAGCAATTTCCAGTTCAGGCGCTTATTCGCCCAGGCGAGCAGGATCGCACCGACCGCGCCAACCGATCCGGCTTCGGTCGGCGTTGCCAGACCGAAGAAAATACTCCCGAGCACGGCAAAGATCAACGCAATCGGCGGCACCAGCGCCTTCATCGATCTGGTGAACAGCGCCCAGCCGCGGATCTGGCGCATTTCCAGCGGCAGAGGAGGCGCAAGGTCTGGTTTAAGATAGGCGATGACCACACAGTAGAGTGCATACGAACCGGCCAGCATCAATCCCGGGATCAGCGCGCCAGCGAAAAGATCGCCGACCGAAACGCCGATCTGATCGCTGAGCACCACCAGCACCAGACTCGGCGGGATCATCTGCGCCAGCGTTCCCGACGATGTAATCGCGCCGGTCGCCAGACCTTTGTCGTACCCCAGGCGCACCATGATCGGCAGCGAGATCAGCCCCATCGCAATGATTGTTGCGGCAACGACGCCGGTGGTGGCTGCCAGGAGCGTTCCCACCACAACAACGGCGAGGGCGATGCCGCCGCGCAGCGGACCGAGCAGAATGCCAACGGTTTCGAGCAACTCCTCAGCCAGTCCCGATTTTTCAAGTACCGAACCGAGATAGATGAAGAAAGGGATCGCCAGCAACGTAAAGTCGGACATCGTCCCAAACCAGCGGTTTGGCAGCAGGCGGAGCAGGTCGAGTTTGAACGCATCGAGCGACAATCCGATCAACCCGAAGACAATCGCCGTTCCCGCAAATGAGAAAGCCACCGGGTATCCACTGATAAGGAGGAAGAAGAACCCGACGAACATGGCGATAGCCAGCCACTCGTACCCCATCGTACTCTCCTATTCGACTACAGGTGCATGGTACTCTTCGATCTGCGCCGCCTGTTCGGCGCGAACAACATTGGTCACGATCGCAAGGTATTTGATCGCCTGGGAAATTGCCTGCAAAAAGAGCAGCACAAAAGCGACGATAATCATCGACTTGATCGGCGCCCGTGGGAGACCATCAGGATCGGGCGACATCTCCCAGGGTCCCCACCTGCCGTTGGGCATGCGTCCCCAGGAAAACATGACCGGATTGAAGGTCACGATAATCGCAATGATACAGAAGGGGATCAGGAAGAGCAGCGTTCCGACGAGATCGATCAGGGCGCGACGTTGCGCGGGCCAGTTTGCGTACCAGAAATCGACCCGTACATTCAGGTTGTGCTTCAAAATATAGGCAAAACCCAGAAAGAACATGATTGAGAAGAGATACCATTGCAACTCGATGATGGCGTTCGAGGTGAGACTGGCGCCGATAAAACGCCCGACATAGCGCGCAACGACATTGATGAAACCGATTGCCACCATTGCTATCACAATGTACGCCGTTTTGCTGCCAATCCATTCATTGAGCGCATCGATAGCGTCGCTCACGCGCAAGAGGAACTGCATAGAACGCTCCTGGTGCTTTTGTGCATTAATACCTGTAACGTTGCCGCTCTATGAAAAACGTGCGCCTGAGTGTACAAGGGCATCCCTTATGCGCAAACATGGTCTCCACATGCGCAGCACGCGTGTGACCTGATAAAACGCATCAGACGGACATCATGGGAAGGCAGAGAGAACACCTGACAATTTCCATTATACCATAACTCTCTCAGACAATCGCCAGGACGACGGTCAATGTGACGATGCTGAGCAGGGTGGAAAACAGGACGGTGGTGATGACAAACTCCGGCAGCAGATCGTTTTCGACCGCAATGATCGACGCGAGTACGGCTGCCGGCATAGCCGCCTGCAATACGCCAACCGCGCGCTCGATGCCGTCGAGACCGAACAGCGGCGCCAGCGCCAGCGCCAGCGCCGGACCTGCCGCCAGGCGGACTGTCGCCGCCAGAATGGTATCGAAGGTGAGGCGCGGCATACCTGCGCCCGAAAGTTGAACGCCGAGCGCCACCAGCATGGTCGGGATCATTGCCGCAGCAAGCAGACTGATCGACCGTGTGATGAGGGGTGGGAGTTCGATCTGCAAACTGTTGACCAGCAATGCGGGCGGCACTGCGATCAGAGCCGGCGTTTTGACAACGGCAAGGGCGGCGCGCCAGGCACTGCCGCGATGCCAGTTTGCCGCCGCCACCCCAACAACGAAGGCAATACTGGAAATCGCCAGAAAGTAGACGGTGCCGGCGACCAGCGCCTGATCGCTGCCGGGAAAGCGGAATTGAATGATGGGAATGCCAAAGTTGCCGACGTTGCCAAAAATGGCGATCAGCATATACGCGGCCACCATTTTCGGCGGACGTCGCAGCGCGGTTGCAACCAGGTACCCCACAGCTGCGCAACCAAGGTGAACGACAATCGTATATGCCACCATTTGCCCGGCAAGAGTTGCGCCAATGCGGGCGCTGCTCATGACATCGAAGGTGAACGCGGGAATAAGAATAAAGTACGAGAAGCGGGTCAGCGTCCGGGTCTCAAGGTTGAGACGCGGACCGGCGATATAGCCAAAGGACACCAGCAGGAACACCGGCGCGAGCACGTTGAGGAAGATCGACAGCAGAGCAGGCACATCGCACTCCACACAACAGACAGAGCGAACACTGATCAACACCGTTCCGCAGATTCGGAATCGGCGGAACGGTGTTCAAACAGACGCTCCATGGCGAGAAGAAAGGGGTTTCGTTCCTGATCCCGACAACCATCACCCGCCGCCTGCGCGTTGTCGGAGATAGCCGAGCAACGCCTCGATCGCAGCGCGCTGCTGGTCGGTCGTCTCCTGGCGTTGCGCTGCACGCGTCAACAGTTCCTGCGCCTGTTGCGCCGCCTGATCGTAGCGCAGCAGATCACTGAGCACGATCGTGTAGTTCTGGCGCGCTTCCAGGTTGTCCGGTTGCAAGCGTACCGCTTCGGCAAATGCACTGGCAGCGGTTTCGAGGTCGCCAGCGCGCACCGACAGCAATCCGATGATCGACGACAGTTGCGGGTCATCGGGGCGGGAAGATCGCGCCGCCAGGTAGCCGTCGCGCAGGCGTTTCATCTGATCAGGATCAGAGGAGAGCGCTGCGGCGATGGCGGTGATCTGCCCATCGAGCGCGCGCGGGTCACGCTCCAACACAATCAGGTAGTTATCGACGGCCTCAGCGAATTTTCCCTGCGTGCGCAGGATGTCGCCCATCCGCAGGAGCGTATCGTTGTAGAGCGGATCGAGCCAGCGTGACTTTTCGAGCAGCGCCAGCGCCTGATCGTAGTCGCCGGATCGGGCGACAGCGCTGGCATACTCGTTTAGAATAGCGACATCCTGTGGCGCAATTGCGTGCGCTCGTTGATACCACTCTATCGCCTGCGTCAGCGCTTCGCGATCCTGACCGCCGCTCAGATTCTGATACCAGAAGTTGTACATACGCGCCAGGTTGGCGGCATGATCCTTGTTGAGCGGCGCAAGCTGCTGTGCGCGCAGCAGAACGGCGCGGGCATAACTCAGCAGTTCCATTGGCGTGCGTTGCAGCACAAACGACTGAAGCGCCGCCGTGTCATCGAGTTGCAGCAGCGTTGTGACGCTGGCATCCGGGTCAATCTGACCGAGCGATGCACCGTTCTGGCGCGCCTCATTGACGCGCAGCGTAACCATGGTCATCAGCGACCGACCAAGGGTCAGGTAGTAGAAGTCCTGATCCGGCTCCATGCGGATCGCGTCGAGCAGATAACTGGCGCCGATGATCTGTTGTTCCAGCCTGCCGCCCGGATTGTCAATATACCCCTGCGCCTGTTGCAGCCGCATATCCGCGAGCACGCTGTCCACATTGAAGGCCCAGACGCCCAGCAGCGCAATGATGAGAATCACGGCGTACACGGCCATCGCCGCTGCACGCCCTTCCTGGCGGGTGCGTGACGCAGCCGGTCGAGCAGGCGACGATCCGCGCCTGACCGCCTGGGCGCGTCGCCCGCCGCGCTGACGGGTGGAGGTTGTCGCCTTCTCCGACTCTCTATCTTTCGGTGTTCTGCTTGAACGGATCGCGTTATCGGGAGTTGGCGCTCCAGGCGACGCCGATGCCTTCTCCGGCATGGCCTGTACAGGCGGCATACCGGGCAGGCGGTACATGCCGGCGATTCCGCCAGCAGACACGACAACCGCAAAAGACACCCATTGGAGCATCAACGTCGATACAATCGGGATGCCGGTCAATCCCTCAACTGCGTGCGCCGTCACGGCGGCAACCGCAGCGATGATCAGCACCTGCAAGCCCCAGTCGTCCAGGTGCGTCATCAGACGCCACGCCAGCGCGAAGAAACTGAACAGGAGAAAGAGGTAACTGATCAGCCCGAGCAGCCCTTTGTTGATAATCTCATCGAGATACGCCTGGTGGGATCGGTCTGGCGATGCTGATCGCGCTTCGAGACTGGTGAGCGAGGGGGGGTAGAACGGGTTGTACGCCACAAACATGGTTTCGGGACCCCATCCGACGATCATGCGCAACGGATCGGAGCGGATAAGACCGGCGGCGCCGCCGGCTTTATCATCGCCAAACCAGATCAACCAGCGCACCCGTCCTGTGCCGCTCTCCACTTCGAGCAGACGCCCCATGCGACCGATGTATGGAACGTCGCGCAACTGCTGAAAGACCGGCGCATCGGAAAGGTTGAAGGCCGCCAGGAAGCCGCCCAGCGCAATCGCCAGCGCCACCTCGCCAATCAGCAACCCGCGCCAGAGTCGCACACGTTCCGGGTTATCCCGACGCGCCCGGTGCAACGCAAGCACAATCAGCAGGGTAAAGAACACAAACAGGGCTGCAAAGCCGCCGATCCAGGGTCCGCGACTCTGGGTAAAAAAGATGGCGATCAGCAGCAGGGCTGTGATCACGAACGCACCGACCGCTTCGAGTGCGTAACTGAGGCGCGATGGAGTGTCGGGGCGCCGCGGCAGCAGAATCACCAGCGCATAACCGGCTGTCATGAGCGCGGTCGCAATCCCCAACCAGAGTGGCCACTCAACCCCCGGTCGCCCCTCCAGAGGAACCACCCGCTGGTTCGGTCCCTGCCCCAGCGTATACGAAATGCCGAGAAGGATGACGTATCCGAGCAACAGGATACCCGGTATCAGCGTGCCGAATGTCAGGCGCTCAGCGCGGTGCGGCGCGAGTGCGATCAGCAGAAACAACCCGCCCGCAACCACCAGCGCACCAGGGTAGACCCACCAGTAGCGCAGATCGGCGGCGCGCACCACTGCTCCGAACATCATGGCAGCGAAGACCAGCGCCAGCGCAGCCAGCGCCAGGAGTGCATACGCCGCTCCCCATCCAAGATCAACCGACGGTTGCGAAGGGGAGACCTGGCTGCTGCGCGCAGAGTGTACAGCGATAATCCCGCGATAGAGTGCGTAGGGCAGCACCATGATCATGTACGCTGCCACAAAGATCGAATTTCCCATTGTGGAAGCGACACGGGACACCACATCGCCGCGCCAGGGGAGCGGATCGAGCTGAAAGTGCTGCACGAGACCGTAGCAGGCGGCGATCAGGCTGGACAGGATCATCACGGCGACCAGGCGATCAAGTTGCGCGCGGCGACGGAGGTAGAGCGCAATCAGGATGCCAAGGCTGATATAGGAGAGGTTCGTGAATGTGCCTTGCAAGCGCTGGTAGGACCCCCAGAAACTGACCGCTGGCGCGACCGACACCACTGTCGCCAGCACGAAGACCGCAGCATAGATCAGGGTTGGAACAGCGAGCGGCACAGCGGCGACACGACGCCACCAGGAGGCGCCGTTTGCGTCCCCGTCGGCAGGAGGGCGTGAGGCAGAGATTTTTTCGAGTGCATGGATCAGCGCCGCTGCCAGCATGATCATCACAATCGAGCGCAGCGTCGTCGCTTTATCCGGCTCGAAGTGACGGGCTGACAGTAGATTGAAGTATGCTGGTATCAGCAGCAGTGCGAGCAACCAGCCGCCCTCGATCACACGCTCGCACCAGACTGCGACAGGAGATGGACGTGACACCTGAAAACCTCCCGCCGGCGAATCCTCAAGCCGGGTTGATCATTTCTCGACCTCAACGTGAAGCGCATCGGGCGACAGATTGCGATCAGTCCGCTGTTTGTACGCCCGCGCCCGTTCGAGCATATCCAGAGCGCTCCGAAGACTGTGTTCGCTCACCGGCGTGCCATCGAGCATGGCAGCAATCTCATGCGCCCGTTGAGCATCGTCGAGTTGCGCCACCACCGTGCGCGTCCGACCATCACTGAAGAGTTTGGCAATTGCGTAGTGCGCATCGGCGAATGCGGCAACCTGCGGCAGGTGTGTGATGCAGATAACCTGATGCCGGTCGCTGATGCTCCAGAGTTTTTCGCCCACCACCTGACCGGCGCGACCGCCAACGCCGACGTCGATCTCATCGAACACCAGGGTTGGAATGTCATCAACGCGCGAAAGGATCGATTTCAACGCCAGCAGCAGACGGGCGCTTTCGCCACCCGACGCAATCCGCGCCAGTGGCTTGAGCGGTTCGCCGGGGTTGGGTGAGAGGAGGAACTCAACCGTATCGACGCCGGAGCGATCAAACGACCAGCGGCGCTCAACGCCGTTCTCGATGATCGGAACCCCCTCCGGATCTTCGGTGCGTTCCAGATTGACCGCAAAGCGCACATGTGGGAGAGCAAGATCGCGCGCTGCCTGCTCGACCGCTGCTGCCAGGCGATCACCTGCTTCACGCCGCTGTTGCGACAACTCGCCGGCAAGACGACCGATCTCATCGAGCAGGTGTTGTTCTTTCGCTTCAAGGTCAGCCAGATGCTCCGCGCTACGGGTCAGGCGTTCAATCTCCCCTTCAGCGGACGCTGCGCGCTCCAGGATATGCTCGATACTGCCGCGATACTTCCGCTGCATATCGCGGATCAGCGTCAAACGATCTTCAATGGCATCGAGACGAGCCGGGTCAAACTCCATGGAATCACGATAGGCGCGGATGCGCATTGCCAGATCCTCGACGCTGTAGAGCAGTTCAGCCGCCTGTTCAGCCGCCTGGCTCAGCGCCGGATCGAGGCGGGCGAGTTCGGTCAGCGCATCGCTGATAGCGCCGAGGAGTTCGACGGCGGATCGAGCCGCGCGTCGCCCCGTCTCATCGCCGGTATACAGGAGCGCATATGTTGTTGCCACCAGTTCTGTAATACGCGCGCCATTCTGAAGCAGCGCGCGCTCGCGCAGCAACTCCTCCTCCTCGCCGGGGCGCAGGCGCGCCGCGCGAACATCCTCGAGCAGGAACGTCAACTCCTGGATGCGCTCAGTCCGGCGCTGCGCTGCGCGTCGCAACGCATCGAGTTCATCGCGCACCTGGCGCAGCGCCGCAACCTGCGCCGCAACCCGTTCACGCAGCGGTATCAGACCGCCGAACCGGTCGAGCATCTCGCCATGGGTGCGACTGTTGAAGAGCGACAGACCTTCGTGTTGACCGTGAATATCAAGCAGGCGGCAACCAATATCGCGCAACACGGCGCTGCTCACCGCGCGACCGTTCACCCGCGCAACACTGCGCCCGCTCTCACGGATGATCTCGCGCGACAGGATCACCTGATCGTCGTCGTCGCGCAAGCCGTACTCATCGAGAAGCGAGAGGAGATCGGGGCGATCGGCGATGCTGAAAATCCCCTCAACCCGCGCGCGCTCACTTCCGGCGCGCACAAACGAGGGATCGGTTCGCTCCCCACGCAGCGTACCCAGCGCATCGATAATGATCGACTTGCCAGCGCCGGTTTCGCCGGTCAGGACGTTGAACCCGTCGCAGAAGCGCAGATTGAGGCGTTCGATAATCGCAAAATCGCTGATGTTGAGTTCAAGCAACATGCACGTGACGGCGTATGCATCGCACCTGATCGTACAGGTAGCAAAATTGTACCACACCCGGTTGCGGCATGGCTTCTATCACGCGCTTACTTCCCACGTTCCACCGCCTGGATCGGGCATTTGGTCACCGGTTTGGCGCGACTCTGCATCCACACATAGACGAAGCGCTGGAACGCTGTGATGTTGCTCAGGATTGCAAGACACCACAGCATGAACGTTACCCAACCGGTCAGCAATCCGAGAACGATCAGCGCGATCCGTTCAGGACGCTCGAGCAGACCCACCTTGCAATCGAAGCCGCATCCTTCGGCGCGCGCGCGGATATAACTGGTCAGCAACGAACCTGTTGCTGCCGCGAAGATCAGCAGGGTCTCAACCGTGTGAACAGTCGAACGTTCGAAGTAAATGAGAAGACCGAGGAAAATGAGCATATCCGCATAGCGATCAAGGGTGGAGTCGAGGAATGAACCGAAGCGACTGGCCTGATTCTTTGCCCGTGCCAGCGCACCATCGAGCACATCGAAGAGACTGGCGAACGCGACGATCAACCCGCCGATGAAGAACTGTCCCGATGCCAGCCACCAGACGCTGGCCAGTGTCAACAGCAGATTCAAGAGGGTCAGCGTGGATGCATGCAGACCGGTGCGTCCAAGCGTTCGCGCCACCAGATCACCCGTCCACTGACGAATGCGCGTGTTGTATCGCTTCGTGAACATCGACTCGACCTCAATAGTATCAGCAAGGGGGTCGCCACGGAGAGGACGATTACCTGCCCATCGACAGGCGATCAAAAAACTCCTGCAACTTTTCCCCGGTATGGAACACGATGGTAACCCGAAGTTCGCGTTCGCTGCGGACCAGACTCACCGGCGTTCCCAGCAGACGTTCGAGTTCACGGCGGATCGCCTGGTCATCGGGGGACGGATCGGAACGCGCAGCACGTTGACGTCTGTCGGGCTTCTCAGCGTCCAGGCGCGGGCGAACAGTTGACAGCGCACGATGGATATCGCCGGTCGTCCGGGCGTAGTCGGTCAGACGCTCCACCTCGCGGACATTCAGGTCATGGTCGATGATCGCCGCCACAGTCGCTTCCTGCGCCGCCTGATCGGCAAGCCTGAGCAGTGCGCGTCCATGACCGGCGCTGATACGTCCCGCCAGCAACGCCTGTTGCGCCACCGGCGCCAGTCCCAGCAGGCGGCGTGTATTGGCGACCGCCTCGCGACTCCGACCGACCCGTTGCGCGATGGCTTCATCGCTCAGACCAAATTCGTCTTTCAGCGTCTGATAGGCGTGCGCCTCTTCGAGCGCATTCAGGTCGGCGCGCTGAATATTCTCAATCAATGCAATTTCGAGCGCCTGCTGGGGAGTGCTTTCACGAACGATAACCGGCACACGATCAAGACCGGCGCGCCGGGCAGCGCGCAAACGTCGCTCGCCAGCGATCAGTTCATACCGACCATCATCACGTTCCGTGACAATCAATGGCTGGATGATCCCGTGTTCACGGATCGACGCTGCCAGTTCATCGAGCGCGGACTCATCGAAATCCGAGCGTGGTTGATACGGATTGGCATCGATACTGTCGATCAACGCCTCGCGCACGACCGTGCGCTCCGTATCGCCAGGGATCAACGCTGCCAGACCGCTGCCAAGACCTCGAGGACGTTTCATCGCGCAACCGCCTGTCGATCAATACGGCGCATCACCTCATCGGCGAACGCAGCATACGCCTGCGCTCCGCGACTGGAAGGATCATACTCCGCAATGGTGCGTCCGTAGCTGGGCGCTTCGCTGATGCGCACGCTGCGCGGGATGAGCGTATTGAAGATGCGCTGCGGGAAGTAGCGCCGCACCTCCTCGACCACCTGCTGCGCCAGATTGGTGCGGCCATCGAACATGGTCATCAGCACCCCCACAATCGTCAGACGCGGGTTGAGATGATCACGCACCCGGTCGATTGTCCCCTTCAACTGTGCCAGTCCTTCAAGCGCCAGGTACTCGCACTGAAGCGGAACAATCACGCCGCGCGCAGCGCAGAGCGCATTGAGCGTCAGAAGTCCGAGCGATGGCGGACAATCGAGGACGACCCAGTCGTACCCGGCCACCTGACTGAGCGCATCGGCAAGACGCCACTCGCGTCGTTCGGCGGAGACCAGTTCGACCATTGCGCCAGCAAGGTGTTCATTCGCCGGTACGATGTCCAGTCCGTCACGACCGGTTGAGCGGATCGATCGGTCAAGACCGGCGATGCCGACCAGGACCTCGTAGGTTGAGAAGCGCAGATCGCGTTTGGCGACTCCCAGGCTGGTTGTGGCGTTTCCCTGCGGATCGCAATCGACCAGGAGCACCTGTTGACCGCGACTCGCAAGTTCACCGGCGAGGTTGACCGCCGTCGTCGTTTTCCCGACGCCCCCCTTCTGGTTGGCCAGGGCAAGAATATACGGTTCGGAAGAGCCAATCGCTGCCATCGCCATGCTGTTTCACGTGAAACGCTGCGCGCCCCGCCGACGCCGCTCCATTGTAGCACGAGGCGACACTTTGCGCGAACCGTGTTACCGTGTTACCGTGTTACCGGAGATTGAACCAAACAAATTGCTCAAATGTGAATCAGTCAATCACGCACCGGTATATACCATCCCCTGGCTATCCTGATCTTTTTGCTTTTTGCGCATCCACCTTGACGTACCAACTCACACCGTGTTAGTATGGAGACTGACGCTACTATCAGACATCTTCACGCTTGCTGCGCACAAACGTACAAGCGATCCTCAGAAAGGTCGACCGATGATCCGTGTAACTGTTGACAGCATCCGCGTGAGTCTGCTGACACAGCACCGTGTCGTCGTCCTGCGCGAGGCCGAGAGTCGGCGCTACCTGCCGATCTGGATCGGCGCCTTCGAGGCGGATGCAATTGCGCTCGCCATGCAGGGGCACGAACCGCAGCGCCCGATGACGCACGATCTGCTCAAATCGGTCTTTGGTGAACTGGGCGCGACGATCAGCCATATCGTCATCAATGACATCCAGGATAGCACCTTCTTTGCGCGGATCGTCGTCGAGCAGGGCAGCCACACTATTGAGATCGACTCCCGTCCCAGCGATGCAATCGCGCTCGCGGTTCGCGCCGATGCGCCGATCTATGTCGAAACGCATGTTTTTGAGGCTGCCGGTGTGCTCTTCGACGAGGAGGAAACCACCGCAGCCGATGAGCAACCGATGAGTGCAGCGCGACCTTCCGCGAGCATGGCCGAGACTGACGAACCAGATGCCGACACATCCGCCGATGAGGGACTGTCGCTCTTCCGTGATTTCATCAACACCCTGGACATCGATGACGATGAAAAGAACAAGGGGAAGGATCAGTAGCAGACTGACGACAAGCGCATACGTCGTTGCGGGATGCGTCCTCCTGGAAGCGGGAGGACGCACCTGTTCACCCGTTCGTCTCTGACTCATTTTGTGGAAAACAGGGGTGATTTTGTGGATAACGCCATGATTATGTGGATAAGTCAGTGGATCGGGTGTGCCAGGGGGGTGGAGGCATAGGGAGAGATTTGTCAATCTACCCGCGCTCTCTGGACAAAGGGGGAAACTGTTCCACTTTTCGTCCCAGGGATTGCAGCGCGTCCTGGAGCATGCTTCGCGTCTTCTTCCACTAATCCACACCCACTACTATCACGACGGTCTTTCTTCTCAAAATAAAAACATGTTCTGGGGATTCCCGGAACGTGAGCCCTGGAGTTGTGTTCGGCGTCGATAGGTGCGACCCTGCTTTTCTTCATTGCTGCATTGACAGCGCGCCGACTCTATCGTATACATAAGGTAACAATAATCTTGCTCCCAACACATCCATCCGCGCGCCGGGTTCGCTTACGGTGAGGTAACCGATATGGCCGCTACGATCCTCGTTGTTGAGGATGAGGAGCCGATTCTGAATCTGGTCGTCGCCTATCTCAAGGCTGACGGCTTTGTCGTTCATACTGCGCGCGACGGTGAATCGGCACTGCAACAGGCGCAGATGGTGCGTCCTGACCTGGTTGTGCTCGACCTCCTGCTTCCTGGAATTGATGGTCTTGAAATTTGTCGCCGCTTGCAGCACGATGGCGGTCCGTATGTCCTTATGCTGACCGCGCGCGCGGAGGAGGTCGATAAGGTCGTTGGTCTGTCGGTGGGCGCCGATGACTATCTGACCAAACCGTTCAGCCCGCGTGAACTCGTGGCGCGCGTCAAAGCGATCCTGCGCCGCCGGCGTCATACGGGGGCGGCGGCGCCAGCTGAGAATACACTCCTGACCTTTCGCGATCTTCAGATCGATGTTGCGCGACGAGAAGTGCAGCGGCGCGGCGTACCGGTGACGCTGACGGCGCGTGAGTTCGATCTGCTCTACACGCTGGCTGCCATGCCGGGGCGTGTGTTTACGCGCGAGCAACTCCTGGAACGGGTTTGGGGGCACGATTTCGACGGCGTTGATCGCGTCGTCGATGTGCATATCAGTCTGTTGCGCCGGAAACTTGAGGATGATCCCGCTGAGCCGACGCTGATCCAGACGGTGCGGGGGGTCGGATATAAGTTTACCGGTTAATCGTGTCGTTCGACCGTCAGTGCGGGATTACGTTGTGTGTGACCGCATATGTCCTGGTTTCATCAACTCCGCTGGAAATTGTTCGTTTCACACGCGATTATTATTGTGATCGCAGTGGTCGTGCTGCTTGGCGCGGCGCAGATCCTGGTGCGCAGCAGCATGATGGAAAGCGCAACCCTGGCGTCATTGTCCGCAGGGGATGATCTGCTGGTTGCGTCAGGTGAAGTCGCCGTGCAGCGCCGGTTTCAGTCTATTCTCGAACAGGCGCTGTTACTCGCAAGTTTTGGTGCCCTCGCCGCAGCAGTCGTCGTCAGCCTGTTTGTCTCCCGGCGGATCGTTGAGCCGTTGCAGGATCTGACTGCCGTGAGTCGTCGCCTGGCGCAGGGGTATTACCGCGAGCGGACGTTCATTTATTCCGATGATGAACTGGCTGAGTTGAGCCAGAGTATCAATCATCTGGCGGAGGCGCTTGATCGCACGGAACAGCGTCGCCTGGCGCTGATCGCGGATGTGGCGCACGAGTTGCGCACGCCGCTGACCACGATTGAGGGGTATATGGAAGGCTTGCTGGACGGCGTTATTGCACCGGACGAGCAAACATTCACGCTGATCCGCCATGAAGCGGCGCGGTTGCGTCGTCTGACCGAGGAACTTGGTCTGCTGTCACGCGCCGAAGCCGGTGAACTGCGCGTCCAGCCGCGCCTGTTCGATCTCTGCACTATATTACAGGAGTTGATCGCTCGCTTTCAACCGCAGTTCGCCGCCTGCGAGGTCGAGTTGCGTCTGCACCTGTCGGTTCAATCCCTCACCGTTTATGCCGATCCTGATCGCCTCATGCAGGTCATGGTGAACCTGCTGTCGAATGCGCTGCGCTACACTCCTGCTGGCGGTCTGGTGGAGGTGTCGTTGACGCCGCTCGGCGAGTACGCGCGCATTTCAGTGCGCGACACCGGCATCGGCATCGAAGCCGAACATCTGCCGCTCATTTTTGAGCGCTTCTATCGCGTGGACAAATCGCGCACGCGCCATAGCGGCGGAACCGGCATTGGACTGACCATTGCCCGTCACCTGGTGTATGCCAGCGGCGGTGAGATCTGGGCGGAAAGCGATGGCGCCGGCAAGGGATCGACGTTTCATGTCACCCTGCCGACCGCCGTCGTCTACCAACCGGTTCAGATCGCTGTTGCGGATGGCTGAACCGGACGCAGGGGCGTTTGTGGCAGTGGCGGAGCCGAATGTACAGGTGTTTGCCTGTTCAGATCTTGCATGGCAGGAGGCGCACGCTGAACTGGACCGGTCTGTTGGTTGGGGGCATGTTCTGGCTCGCGATGGTCTCCATCGCGCTGCTGCTCCTGACATTGCTGTTTCCGCAACTCGAACGCCGCGACGAGGAGCGTCCCCGCACACTGACGCCGCCGTATGTGCCCCGTCGTCAATCTGAGCAGCCCTCTATGCCGGCGGTGACGATCGTTGAAACCCCGAAAACTGCGAGTCTCTCCCGTTCAGTGCAAACTGCCTACTGGTCGGCAAATACGCGGCTGATTCGCATCTTGCTGCTGGTATGGGGCGGGAGTGTGTTCTTACCAGCCATGTTCGCGGCTGAATTGAACCGGATACGGGTGTTGACCGGCTTTCCGTTGTCCTACTTTCTCGCTGCACAGGGCGCTCCAATCCTTTTCCTTGTCCTGGCTGCACTCTATACCGCGATCATGACACGCCGCGATCGTCAGTTGGGAGGGCGCCAGGTCGATCCATCCCTGCCGGTTGCCGACGCAATGTTGCCGGTGGCGCTGGTGATCGGCGGCGGTGCGCTGATTGTCGTTGTCGATGTGGTGTTTCGACTGCCGGTGACCATCATTGGCTGGGGCTTGATCATCCTGACGATCGTGGTCTATGCTGCTATCGGCATCCGCGGCCGCGCCCAAGACCTGGAAGCGTACTATGTGGCGGGGCGACGCATCCCGGCGTTGTTCAATGGGCTGGCGATCAGTGCGGACTGGATGAGCGCGGCGACCTTTATCTCGCTTGCCGGTACGCTCTGGATGTTGGGCTATGAAGGGCTGGCGTACATCATCGGCTGGACCGGCGGATATGTGTTGCTGGCGCTGCTGCTGGCGCCCTATCTGCGCAAGTTCGGACAGTACACCATTCCTGAGTTTATCGGCGCGCGCTATGCCTCGACTGTCGCACGCCTGGTCGCCGCGATTGTGACGGTTATCGTTTCGTTCACCTATTTGACGGCGCAGGTGTCCGGGATTGGTCTGATTATGGGGCGCTTTCTTGGCGTCAATTACCTGTTTGGCGTTGCGATCGGTCTTGGCGCGGTGCTGTTCTGCTCCTACCTGGGAGGAATGAAGGCGGTCACATGGACGCAGGTTATCCAGGCGATCGTGATCGTGGCGACCTATCTGATCCCTGCCGCACTGCTGTCGCTCAGAGATACAGGGGTCGCTCTGCCGCAGATCATGTATGGCGCTGCCTTCGATGTCATTGCCGATCTTGAATCCACCCAGAATATCCCAAAATCATATGCCGAACCATTCAATGACTGGTCGGTCTGGCAATTTCTGGCGCTGGCGTTCTGTCTGATGTGCGGCACTGCCGGTCTGCCTCATATCCTGGTGCGGTTCTATACGACGCCATCGGTGATCCATGCCCGGCGCAGCGTGAGTTGGGCGCTTTTGTTCATAGCAATGGTCTATCTGACCATCCCGGCGTATGCTGCCTTCTCGCGCTGGGAAATCCTTGCGCACGTTGTTGGTCAGTCGGTGCGTTCGCTGCCGCAGTGGGCGGTGAACTGGGGGAATGCCGGACTGTTGAGCATTACCGACCTGACGACGCTCGAAGGAGAGTCGGTGGCGACTGCGCCGGGATGGGCGAAGAGCCTGCTGGAGAGCGGGGCGCTGCAGTTTGTCGATGCGAACGGCGATGGGCGCATCCAGATCGATGAGTTGAGCGGGCGCGCAGTCACTCCCACGTCGATTGACGGCATATTGCAGTACAACGAGTTGAAAATCAGCCCCGATCTGGTTGTGGTCTCGACGCCTGAAATCGTCGGTCTCCCCGGTGCCGTCGCTGCACTGGTGATCGCCGGCGGACTGGCGGCGGCGCTGAGTACTGCCGATGGGTTGTTGATCGTCATTACGTCGTCGGTGGCGCTCGATGTCTATCAATCGTTGAACCGGCACGCATCAACGCGCACATTGCTTGCGATCGGACGTGTCGCCCTCTTCCTGGCGGCAGTGCTGGCTGCGCTCACTGCGCTGCGCCAGCTGGGCATTATTGTCGAACTGGTTGCATGGGCGTTCTCCATCGCAGCGGCAACGCTGTTTCCGGCGCTGACGCTCGGCATCTTCTGGCGACGCGCCAATCGTCAGGGTGCGATTGCCGGCATGATCACCGGTCTGCTTGCTGTCGTCAGCGCAATCATTATCAACCTGTTGAGTCCATCCACGAACTTCTATGGTATTTCTGGTCCTGCAACCGGTATCTTCGGCATGGTCGCCGCACCGGTCATGACCGTCGTTGTCAGCCTCCTGACATCCCCGCCTCCGCCGGCGACCCAGACGTTGATCGATGCCATTCGACGCCCGTAGAACGTGCAGACGCATACGGAATGGCGCACTTGACACGCGCATCCCGGTCGTGTACCATGCGTGCGTGTGTATGGTACATCGATAGTTTATCCGTTTGCGTTGACGAGGACGAGTAGCTGTGAGACCGCCTTCAGGGAGGGCGCGCCGATGACTGTGAGCGCACCCGGCGATAGACGCAGCGAAAACCACCTCCGAGCCGCTTCTTGAACGTCTCCGACAAGTATGGAAGCGCGGGTTCGCCCGATACAGCGATCACGAGGGAAAGCGTTGCGGACATGTGCCATTGCAACGCTATTCCGAACATGGGTGGAACCACGAAGCGACCCTTCGTCCCATCAGGGGATGAGGGGTTTTTTATTCGAGAACGACAATGCGCTCTCGCTCGACACGATTTCAAGCGCGCCCGCGGCGCAGTCTTTCCTGCCTGGGGTGGACTGTGGCGCTTATCTGGTTGTTGGTGGCGCTTGTGGCGCTCTACCTGTTCTGGTTGCGTCCGTCTCTCAGCCGCATGATCGGCGAACAAACCGCGCTACGGCTCGATACCGGCAGTTCTGCGGCAGCAACCGGCGTTCTGCCGACGCTGGTCGCTGCGCTTCCTGCTGGCGAGGTGCGGATTACCGAACAAGAGGCGAATGCCTACCTTCAGGCGCATGCCGATCTGCTTGCGCCGATCGAACAGGCAAGCCTCCGGTTCGTCTCCGATGGTCTGGAAGTCGATGTGCGCGCCTTCGGTCTCGACGGCACGGCGCGCATGGGATTGGCGCTCCAGAATGGTCGAGTCATTGCGCTCAATCCGCGTCTTGACGGTCCGCTTGGCCGTCTCGTTACCCTCGACGAACTGCTGGCGCCGCTTGAGCAGCAGTTGAACGACCAGCTGGAAGCGCAGGGTCGCCGGATCACCGATCTGCGGATCATCCCCGGTGCATTGGTCGTCACGTTAACCGACGCATAACGACAATGAGGTTTTGCGTATGCCAGTCAAACCAGACACAGATCCCTACTACCGTCTGCGCCATTCTGCTGCGCACGTGATGGCGCAGGCAGTGCTCGAAATCTTTCCTGAAGGGAAAATCGCCATTGGTCCGCCCATCGAGGATGGGTTCTACTACGATTTCGATCTGCCGCGCCCATTGACACCCGACGATCTGGAAGAGATCGAACAGCGAATGCGCCGTATTATCGCTGGCAGACATCCATTTGTCTACCGTGTTGTCGATCCCGATGAAGCGCGTGCGCTCTTTCGCGATCAACCATACAAACTGGAGTTGATCGAAGGGTTGCTGCACGGTCAGGACGAGTATGGCGAGCAGAGCGGGTCAGGAACTGTTATCTCGACGTACAAACACGATACGTTCGAGGATCTCTGTCGCGGTCCGCACCTTGAACACACCGGGCAGATACCGCCGGACGCCTTCAAACTGATGAGTGTGGCCGGCGCCTACTGGCGTGGCGACTCGAACCGACCCATGCTGCAACGGATCTACGGTACTGCCTGGAACAGCAAAGAAGAACTCGATGCCTACCTGCACCGTCTTGAAGAGGCAAAACGGCGCGATCACCGTCGTATTGGAAAAGAACTGGGACTGTTCTACTTCTCCGATGATATCGGACCCGGTCTGCCGCTCTTTACGCCAAAGGGCGAGATGCTGCGCCATCTTATGGAGTCGTATGTGCGCGAGGTGCAGACGCGCTACGGGTACCAGCACGTCTGGACCGGGCATATCGTCAGAGAGACGCTCTACAAGAAGTCCGGTCACTATGAGGCGTACCGCGAGAACATGTTCCCGCCGATGGTCGAGGATGAGGAGCATATCTACCGGCTCAAACCGATGAACTGCCCCAGTCATATGACACTCTACAAAGAGATGGGGATCCACTCGTACCGTGACCTGCCGCTGCGTTTCGCGGAATTTGCAACGCTCTACCGCTATGAGGATCGTGGAACGCTGACCGGGTTGACGCGGGTGCGGGCGCTGACGCAGGACGACTGCCACATTTTTTGCCGTCCTGATCAGATCGAGGAGGAATTCGGCCTGGCGCTGCGTCTCATCCGCGAGGTGCTTGAAACCTATCGGTTCACCGATTATCGCGTGCGCCTTTCGTTGCGTGGTGCGGGCGGCAAGTATATTGCCGATGACGAGGCGTGGGACCTGGCGGAAAACGCGCTGCGTGCAGCGCTCGACCATTACGGTGTTGAGTATGAGGAAGCGCCCGGCGAAGCAGCGATCTACGGTCCAAAAGCCGATTTTCTGGCGCGTGATGTGCTTGGTCGCGAGTGGCAATTGTCGACCATTCAGGTGGACTTTATTCAACCACGTCGGTTGGGTCTTGAATATATCGCCGAGGATGGACAACCGCGCACACCGGTGGTGCTGCACCGCGCCGTCACCGGGTCGACCGAGCGTTTTCTGGGAGTCTTGATTGAGCACTATGCTGGCGCTTTTCCGCTCTGGCTGGCGCCGGTTCAGGCAATCGTCATTCCCATTTCCGACGAGCGGCACAGCGCATATGCCGCCGAGGTCGGGCAGCAATTAACCGCAGCCGGGTTGCGGGTCGAGGTCGATCTGAGCAAAGATCGCATGCAAGCCAAGATCCGACAGGCGCAGTTGCAGAAGATACCGTATATGCTTATAATCGGCGACAGGGAACAGCGCGCTGGCGCGGTTGCGGTACGAACCCGATCCGGCGAGGACCTTGGCGCGATGCCGGTTGCGGTGTTCATTGAACGCGCCCGGGCTGAAATCGAAGCAAAGGCATAGCAACAAGGAAGCATCGATGAAGCGGTTTGTGATCGGCTTTGCTGTCGGTGTGGCCATCGGCGCGGCTGCCGTCGCAATTGGAACGTCGCGCTTTGGCGGGGTCGAGGCGCTGGCTGCACGGGTGCGCGGCGCACTCGCTGTCGGTCGCCAGGCGATGGAAGCGTGCGAACAGGATATGTGGGCTGATGTGCGTCGGCGGCGCGCTTCCGGTGCAGCGCACACTGATCGGAATCCGCCCGATCCGCTGGGGGCGCCGTATGAACGCTGAAATCCTGGCGGTCGGTTCGGAGTTGCTGCTCGGTGAGACGGTCGATACCAACAGCGCCTATCTGGCGCGGCAACTGGCGTCGATAGGCATCGACCTGTTTCGCAAGTCGGTCGTCGGCGACAACGAAATGCGTATCGCCGCAGCCATTGACGAAGCGCTCAATCGTGCCGATCTTGTCATCTGCACTGGCGGGCTTGGTCCAACGGTCGATGATGTCACCCGCGAGGCAGTGGCGCGCGCCCTGCAACGACCGCTGGTGTTCCATCAGCACCTGCTCGATCAGATCGAAGCGCGTTTCCGCGCCTTCGGTCGGCCAATGCCGGAGAGCAACCGTCGGCAGGCGTATGTTCCTGAGGGCGCGCGCATTGTCGAAAATCCGCGCGGCACCGCTCCCGCCTTCATTGTTGAGGATGCTCGCGGTACTGTGGTGGTTCTGCCTGGCGTTCCTTCCGAAATGCGCTACCTGTGGGAGAACGCCATTCTGCCGTACCTGCGTGACGAACGCGGCGAAACCGGGGTCATCCTGGTGCGCACACTCCACGCCGTCGGTCTCGGCGAGAGCGTGATCGGTGAGAGGCTTGCCGACCTGATGGTTCAGACGAATCCGACGCTCGGCATTTCTGCCAAGCGCGCCCAGTATGAATTGCGCATCGGCGCCAAAGCCAGCAGTCGCGCAGCCGCCGAAACGATGATCGCACAGGTCGAGGCGGTCATCCGCGAGCGCCTCGGTTCGCACCTGCTCGGCGATGAACGGCTTGATCAGACTGTCGCCCGAATGCTCCGCGAGCGCGGGAAGACGCTTGCGCTGTACGAGGGCGCGGTGACGGCGCCGCTCTACCGTGCATTGAGCAAAGAAGCGCTCGAAAGCGTGCGCGGGGTTATCATGCATCCCACCGACATCCCGGCTGATGATGATGCAGCGCAGAGTCTTGCGCGCACTGGCGCCGTTGATGTGCGTCATCGCTGGCGCACCGACATCGGACTGGCGTTGCAACCGTCCGGTTTGATCGCCTCTGATGGCTTCGCAATGGTATGCGTGGCAATTGCGCACGCCAGCGGGGTCGATGAATGGCAACGCCGCTTCGATATGCGAAGTGACGATGTCTGGGACTTTGCCGGGACGATGGCGCTCGATGCGCTGCGCCAGCACCTTGTGTCAGCATAGGTGATGGTCGCTCTCGCCGTTCTTGCGTGACTGCATGGATCTTCGCACTGCTATCCGAACTGTCCACAGCGACCCGCTCTGGTGGCGCAAAATCCTGACAGGCGGCGCGTTAATCATGTCGATCGTTGGTGCGCCGTTTGCCGGCGGGTGGATTATCGAGTATATCGATAATTCACGGAAAGGGTATGCCACGCCGCTGCCTCCCTGGTTCGACTGGTCGACGCGCTGGATTATGGGCATGTTCGCCTGGATCATCGATTTTCTGTTCTATGTGATGCCGCTCATGATCGCAGGCGTTCTCTTCTTCTGCGTTGCATTTTCAGCAGTGTTGAGCAACTCGCCCGGGCTTGCCGGGCAATTGTTCGCAGTGCTGGGCGTCATACTCGCTCTTTACCTGACATTCGTCTTTCTGAGCAGCGTTTCGATGGTGGGGCGTCTGATCTACGTGCAGGACGCTTCGCCGGAGCAGGCAATGAGCATGCTCGCCATGCGCGAGGCGCTGCGACCCGGCGCGCGCGCCGTATACTTTCGCGCCCGCCTGGCGTCGCTGCCCGCATACCTGCCGACAGTCGCGCTTGGTGCGCTGACGTTCCTGGCTGCCAGTCGATTGACCATTCCTGGCGCGTTGCTGATTGCAGCGCTGCTGATCTGGTTGACGTTGAGCGCGTTACTGTATGCGCATCTCATTGTCGTCCAGATTTATGTTGCCGCAGAACGCGAACTCGAACGACGGGGACTGGCTCGTGTCCGTGAGTTGGTGTAGAAAGGAGAAGGAACGATGGAAATCGGCAAGGCATTCGGCTTCGTGACCGAAGACGAACAGTGGATCACCAAGGTGCTGATCGGCGGTCTGATTCAATTCGTGCCGTTGTTGGGAACGATCGCCATTCTGGGATACTCCTACCGTGTGGCGCAGAATGTGGCGCGCGGCAATCCACGTCCGCTGCCGGCATGGGGCGAGTTTGGCGATTTCCTGGGGCGGGGTTTCATGGCGCTGGTCATCCAGATCGTGTATCTGCTGCCGGTCATCGTGCTCTATGGCGTTTTCGTGTTCCTGACAGTTGCAGGTGCAGCGGCAGCAGGAGAGTCGGAGGCGGGCGCCGGGGTTGTCGGTTTGCTCGGTCTGTGCCTCATTCCGCTCATATTGATCGCAGCGCTGGTGTGCGGCTTTGCATCGCTGGCGGCGATTATGCGCTATCTGGCGACCGACTCGCTCGGTGAGGCGTTCAAGTTTGGCGAGGTGATCGCAACTCTGCGCAGTCATATCGGGGCGTTCCTGATGATTCTGGTTGCAGGCATCCTGGCAGGTCTGGTGGCCGGTCTGGGTGTGATCGCCTGCGGTGTCGGCGTTCTCTTTACCGGGTTTTATGCGCAGTGCGTGATCGGACACGCGATCGGTCAGGCGATGCAGCGCATCTTCCCGCCGCAGCAACCGGCCTATGCCGCGCCCGGCTACTATGGTCCGCCGCCGGGATACGGTCCCCCGTCGTCATACTGATGAAGCCTGCACGTTTGCGCCACGCATTCAACTGGCGTGAAGCGCTCTACCCTGCCAATCTGCTGACGCTTGCGCGTCTGTTGATGTTGCCGGCTGCGCTGCATGCCATGCAACGCCCGGAACAACGCTGGCGCGCGCTGAGTATTCTCGGCGCAGCGATGTTCACCGACGCTGTTGACGGCGCGATTGCGCGCCGTCGGCATGAGGTGTCGCCACTGGGGAAACTGCTCGACCCGGTCGCCGATAAGGTCATGATCGATGCAACCGCGGTGACCCTCTCGCGGGTGCGCGGTTTTCCGTGGTGGGCGACGACGCTCATTCTGGGGCGTGATGTGGCCATCCTGATCGGCGGCTTGTTGATCTACCGTCGGCGACAGATCATTGCAACGGCGCATCCCGCCGGGAAGGCGACGACGCTGGCGCTGACGCTGGCAATGTTACTCTATATCGCCGATGGTCCACGCAGCGGGCGCCCTGCGCTGTATGCGGCGATGGCGCCCTTTGCCATCTCGGCGTTCGTCTACCTGCGCCAGTTGATCCAGGCGACCGGCGAGGCGTCCGATTGATCCCATGGGTTGAACAACCGGTACGGAGGAAGAAGTGCCGCTCGCTCTGATCGTCCATGGCGGCGCATGGGACATTCCCGACGACGAGGTGGCGCCGCACCTGGCAGGATGCCGTCGCGCGCTGGCTGCCGGATGGGAAGCGCTGACGAACGGTCGCAGCGCGCTCGATGCTGTTGAGATTGCAGTGCGTATCATGGAGGACGATCCGACGTTCGACGCTGGCGTCGGTTCGGTGCTCAACCGTGATGGTCTGGTTGAACTCGATGCCGCAATCATGGACGGCGCGACGTTACGATCAGGCGCCGTCGCAGCAGTGCGCGGCATTCGCAACCCGATCTCACTGGCGCGTCGCGTCCTCGAAAGCGAAGCGGCGCTGCTGGTTGGTCGCGGCGCCGAACGCTTCGCCGATACGGTGGGCATTGAACGGTGCGCCGACGAGGATATGATCGTGCCGCGTGAACGCGCCCGTTGGGAAGAACTGTGCCGTCTGGCTGCGTACCGCACGCCGGACGCCTTTCAGCGCCCGCCGGGTGAGATTGCCGGTCTGCGCGGCATCGTAGCGGGTGGTGACCACGCGCCCGACCAACCCGGTTTGCCTGTGCAGCATCCTGGTGACACCGTCGGCGCGGTGGCGCTCGACCGCTACGGGAACCTGGCTGCCGCCGTCTCGACCGGCGGCACGCCGTTCAAACTGCCGGGTCGCGTCGGTGACACACCGTTGATCGGCGCCGGTCTGTACGCCGATGTGCAGACCGGCGGATGCGCATCGACCGGATGGGGCGAGTCGATCATAAAGGTATTACTGGCAAAGACTGCCACCGATTTCCTGGGCGCCGGGTACGCGCCCGTCGAGGCGGCGCGCGCTGCAATCGAACGGCTCGAACAACGTGTCCATGGATTAGGGGGCGTCATCCTGATCGACGTGCGCGGTCGGGTAGGATATGCGTTCAATACGCCGCGGATGGCGTATGCGTATCGTGTCGAAGGTGGAGCAGAAGTAGCAGGAGTATGAACGATGAGCAGTGATCTGGAAACCCGATTCACGGCTGCAGCGGAAGCAGCCACGCGCCTGCCGAAGCGTCCCGACAACGAAACAATGCTGCAACTCTACGCACTCTACAAACAGGCGACCGTCGGCGACGTCAGCGGATCGCGTCCGGGAGGACTGGATTTCGTCGGACAGGCGAAGTACGACGCATGGGCAAAACTCAAAGGGGTTGCGAAGGATGCGGCAATGCAGCGGTATATCGATCTGGTCGAGCGGTTGAAGGCGGGGCGGTAGGATGGCTGGATGCCGAAAAG
>Ga0209018_1000910_pt1 | contig 25847 bp, 26 predicted proteins | sample YNPBryBLVA2012_FD_185814 | JGI IMG/M metagenome (GOLD analysis project Ga0209018, IMG submission 185814) | Anoxygenic and chlorotrophic microbial mat microbial communities from Yellowstone National Park, USA - YNP Bryant BLVA 2012 (SPAdes)... ...
TGGGGTTACAACTGGAATGGAATTTGCTTTCAACTCCCCAGCCTGGATTCGAACCAGGGACCAATCGATTAACAGTCGATCGCTCTACCGCTGAGCTACTGAGGAATGCGTTTTTTATCATAGCAAGCTGGGGGGTATTTCAGCAACCTTTAGCGGGGAAGGACTTGTCCCTGCACCACCTGAAATTGTTGCGCTCCCGCCAGCCAGGGGGGATAAAACCGCTCTAAATCCGTGGTGGTAATGATGGTTTGCACCCGCTCCCCAATTACGGTGAGCAACTGCTGTTGCCGTTTCAGGTCTAGTTCCGCCAGTACGTCATCCAAAAGTAAGAGGGGGGTTTCGCCCAGGACGGTTTCCAAAAGCTCTAATTGCGCCAATTTGAGAGCCAGAACCAGGGTGCGCTGTTGCCCTTGGGAGGCGTAGGTGCGGGCGGGCTGACCGTTGAGACGGAAATGCACCTCGTCCCGGTGGGGGCCAACCAGGGTGGTTTTTTGGGCGAGTTCGGCGGGCAGTTTCATTTCAAGGTGTCGCTGGAATTGCGCCCGAATCACTTCGTTGTCATTCTCCGGCACGGGCACACAGGGGGCGTAGGTGATGTCTAGGGTTTCTGCGGCTTGGCTGATGCGTTGGTGCCAGGTCTGGGACAGCGGTGCCAACCGTTCCAGGAGACGAAAACGACGGCGGATCAGGCGGGTGCCGGTTTGGATCAGCAGGTCATTCCAGGGGGTGAGGTGGGCTGGGGTCAAGGTTTCCTGCCGGAGGAGGGCATTCCTTTGCCGCAGAACCCGTTGGTATTCCTGCACGAGTTGGCTGTACAGGGGTTCCAGTTGCACCAGGGTTTGATCCAGCCAATCCCGGCGTTGCCCCGGGCCGCCCCGCACCAGTTCTAAGTCCAGGCAGGAGAAAAATACCGCCCGCAGATACCCCAAAAAATCCACCTGCCGCCGTTGGGTCTGCTGATTCACCGCCAGGGTACGCCGCCCAGAAGCCCGCAGGGTCAAGGTTAACTGCGCCGGGTCGGGTTGTCGCTCCACTTCGGCTTGCAGGCGTGCCATGGCCTGATTGGTTTGGATCAGGTCCCCATCCCGCTGGGCCCGGGGGGAATGGAGGGTTGCCAACAGCAAAATCGCCTCAATCAGGTTGGACTTGCCCTGGGCGTTGTCCCCCAGCAGGATGGTCTGTCGGCCGGTGAAGGTGATCGCCTGCTCGGTGTAGTTGCGAAAGTGCCATAGGTGCAGATGGTGTAAATACACCGATCACCGCTGATACACGGAGGGCAGGTATTCCCCCAGGTGATGTTCCCACAGTTCCACTTCTGCTTCGAGGCGATGCACCAGTTCCTCTGTGTCGTTCAAAACCGCCGGGAGGGTGCCATCGGTGATGTGTTGGCGCAGGTCGCAGATGGCTTTACGGGCCTCAGCCGTGGATACTCGAGCCGTCAGGACTTCCCGGCGTACCTGGATGGCTTGCACCTGCTGTTCCAGATGGCGCAGTTGTTCCTGGAGTTGGCGGCAGTGGAGGCTCTGGTGGACAAGGGCCTGTTGCAATTCCTGGCGAATTTGGGGACAAACCGCCCGTTGTAGCTGACGACGGAGTCGCCGTTGGGTCGCCACCACCAAGGCCACCATCCGTTTGACCTGGAGCAATTGCCGCTGTAATTGGTTCACCCACTGCTCCAACAGCCGTTCCGGGTCAGGGGACTTTCGCCAAGGCCACAGGTTCACCGGGGCACCTCTAGGGATAAACACGGGCCGTCATGCCCTTTGCCTTTAAGTCTGCCACAAATTGTTCCGCCTGATCCCGTGCCTCAAAGGCGGCCAGTTGAATCTTGACTCCGTCGGAAAATTGCCAGACGAAGGCTTCCGGTACCAGCTTTTGGGCTTCCGTGAGGCTCTGCTCATTCCGGTAGTCCGTGACCACATAGTAAAATGCCGGGCTGGGACTGGCCGCTGGGCTGGCTTTCGGGCTGGCGGTGGGAATGGCACTCACATCCGGCAGTTCCTTACGGGTGAGATTGGGGACGGGAGCGAGGTTGGAGGCATTGGGGGAGGACACCACCGCACTCTCCGGCGGCGGGGCAGGCACTGTCAACTGGGGGCTATGGGTCGGCCGGGGCTGTTCCCGGTGCAAAAGCAACAAAATTCCCAAGGTACCGAGGGTGGCCGCCGTGACCCCCAGGGCAAAACCCAAAACCGGCTGGCGCAATCCTCCCTGGGACAGGGTTCGCTGGTGGGGTTCCGAGAAGGTCTCTACCCAGGGGTCCCCTACCGCCTCCGGGGGCACTGCCAAGGTTCCCGCTGGGGCATGACGGCGCGCAAACACCCGGTTCAGACGCTCCGACCAGGAGGGCCGGGGGGGCACGGACAGGACGGATGCCATGCCTTCTGGTTGGATTGGCTCTGCTGGTGCCGCTTCTGCGAGCAAGTGGGCGACCTCATCCGTAATTTCATCCTCCCCCGCATCCAACTCCCCTGTATCCACAAGCGCCAGGGCATCCGGGGGTGGGGCCGCTGGCGGCACAAAAGCCACCGTTGCCTCCAAGTCTTCCGGTTCTTCCGGCAGTTTGGTCATAGCCGCTGTCGCATCCAATGCCGGTGCAACCTCTGGGGAGGGCATGACCGCCTCCGTCGGTTCCAGGGGCGCATCCGCACTGGCCGCCGGGGGAAAGGTCCAAGCGGTGTCCGGGGGTGGGGTGGGATGACTGCTCAAAAGCGACTGCCAAAATTCCGGTTGCCAACGGTGCCGCTCCGTCTGTAATTGGCGCAATTCCTGCTCCAGGTCAATATCCAGGCAGGCTAAAGCCCCCATCAAGGTCGTCCGCTCCGCAGTGGTTCTCATGGTCACACCTCACAGAAAATTAAAGGTTGCGGGGGAGGAGCGAAGTCAGCGACGAGAACCTAATTACTCCCGGCAAAAATGACATTCGGGAATCGGTTTTGTGCCTCTTGGAGGGTATGGAAACGGGTGGCTCTACCCTCCTCCCAATAGTTAATCACTTCCGTCGCTTGATTCAATAATTCTACTTTATCCGATTCAGGAATCCAGGATTTGGCATCCAGTTCATTTTTCAGTTGTTCCCAGGCGTTGTCCCGGGGCCAAAAAAAATAACAGGTCAAGGGACTGCTCCCCGTACCCACAATCTGATCCACCGCCAGCCCCACATCTTTTTGCAACCAGAGGGCTTTCAACTGAAATTTAAGCAAACGAACCTCCAGAATCAATTTATTGATGGATGATGATAATGATAGTCTATTACGATAACTTATTCCTGCCATTTTTGCCATCCTGCGCTTGCCATGTCGAAGTTGGGGCTATTGATCTGCGATATTGATGGGGTGATTCGGGATGTGCGCCATTCCTACCGGCGGGCGATCCAGGCGACCGTTGCCCACTTCACCCAGGGGCAGTACGAACCGACTTTGGCGGCTATTGACCAACTCAAAAGCGAGGGTTACTGGAACAACGACTGGTCGGCGACCCAGGAATTGCTCCGGCGTTGGGGGAAAAATGTGCCCCTGGAGGCGGTTATCACCCACTTTCAAAAACTGTACTGGGGCGATACGGAGACCCCCACCGGGTTGATTACCCAGGAGGAATTGTTAATTACGGCGGAGTATTTTCACCAATTAAATGAACGGGGTTGGGGATGGGGATTTTTCAGTGGTGCGCCCCGCCGGGAAGCCCAGTACGCCCTGGCACGGTTGGGGGTGAGTTCTGCCCCCTTGGTGGCGATGGAGGATGCACCGGAAAAACCCGACCCCACCGGACTTTTGCGGCTGGTGGCGACCTGGAATTGCCCCCCCGGAACAGCGGTGATCTACGCCGGGGATACGGTGGCGGATATGTTGACGGTGCGGGCGGCGGAGCGGGAACAACCGGGGTATCGCTGGGTCGCCGTCGGGATTCTCCCCCCCCATGTACAGGCAGATCAGCAGGCGATTGATAGTTATACAAAAACATTACAACAGCAGGGAGCCGACCTGGTTTTGCCTAAACTTAATCTGTTGATTCCCGAATCTGTGCTACTTTAGCGGCGGGAACTGGGGAGGATGATGAGCGAGGACTTGGACGCACTTGAGGAAGCCTGTTGGGAACCTGGGGAGCCGGAGGTGCCGGTGGTGGTGGAGCGGTTGAACCGTTGGGAGCGGCGGATTCAGGCGGCGATTAGCATTCCCCATCCGGTGGAACCGATTTGGCGGGTGTTGACCGACTATGAAGCCCTGGCGGATTTTATCCCGAATTTGGCGGTGAGTCGTCGTTTAGCACACCCAGAAGCCAGGATTCGTTTGGAGCAGGTGGGCACCCAGCCGCTTTTGAAATTTAATTTTCGGGCACGGGTGGTGGTGGATATTGAAGAACTTTACCCCCAGCGCATCGGATTTACTTGTGTAGAAGGGGATTTTAGCCGGTTTGATGGGGCGTGGTCTTTGCAACCCCAAGCAACGGCAACCCAGTTATGTTACCTGGTGCATTTGCGTCCCCGGGCGGGTTTACCGGTGCGATTGATTGAGGGGCGGATTACCCGGGGGATTCAGAGGAATTTACTGGCAATTCGGGAGCGGGTGAATCAATTGGTCATGACATAGCCAGGGAACGTTGCCGATGGGAAACCAGCATTTCTAAACCGACGGTGCCGGTCAAATGTTGCCAGGGTAAACAGGCATTTTCTGTCCAGTTGTCATGCACATAAAAATCTAGGGGCGGCAGTTGTCCTTTTAATTCCTTAAATGCCCGCCGGATACCCCCCAGGGAAACCCCATAACTGCGGGTGAGCAAAAGAATTTCCGTTAAGCGCCGATCCCCCCGGGAAATTAACGCCTGTACTAGGGAATCTTTGTAGCTTTCCGGGCGAAATTCCACCCCCAATTTCCCCAATTGTTTGCCTAAAAATTGCAGACGTTTTTCCGCCTGGGGATTCACCCCAAACCATTGCCAAGGGGTCTGGGCTTTGGGGACAAAGGTACTGCATCCTAGGGTTAAACGTAGTCGGGGCGTGAGTTGGCGTAGTTCTTGCGCTAGGTTAATCGTGGCTTGTACATCCGTTTCCGTTTCCGTCGGTACCCCCACCATCGTGTAGAGTTTTAAGCCTTTTAAGCCCCCGGTTTGGGTAGTTTGAGCCGCCTGGAAAATTTCCGCCTGCGTGAGTTTTTTGTTAATTACCTGGCGCAATCGTTCCGAACCACTTTCTACAGCAATGGTTAGGGATTGGGTCTGATGCCGCACCAGGGTTTTTACAAGTAATTCATCCACCGTTGCCGCCCGCACGGAAGCAATACTCAGGCGCATGGCATCAAATTCTGGTTGGTTGAGATAGGTTAATAACTCAGGAAACTCCGGGTGTTGCGTCACCGAAGGACCCAGTAAGCCAATCCGATGGGTCACCTGTAACCCCCGTGCAATGGCAGGAATTAACCCTTGTGCGATTCCCGCTTTGCGAAAGGGTAAGGTTAAATAACTGGCGAGGCAAAACCGGCACATTTCTGGGCAACTGCGTACCACCTCCACCATGTAAATATTCTCCCAGGCGGCATGGGGGGTAACAATCGTAGAAGTGGCGAGGGTATTGCCTTTGTGGGTTTGTCGCTGAATGTTTGACGGCACGTCCGGGTGGGGGATAATTGTCTCGATTGCCCCCGTGAGGCTGGTATAAACGGGTTGATAAAATTGGGGCACATAAACCCCCGGAATTTGCGCTAATTTTAATAACTTTTCCAGTCGATCATCCTGACGTATTTTTTGATAATGATCCAACAAATTGGGGATTAATTCTTCCGCATCGCCAAGTAAAATTACATCAAAAAAATTCGCCAAAGGTTCCGGGTTAGCACTCAACACGGGTCCACCCCCAAACACCAAAGGATGGTGATTTTCCCGTTCCCGACTGAGTAAGGGAATACCGAACTGCTCCAACAGGTCAAAAATGTGGCGATAATCCAATTCCCAACCACAGGAAAACCCCAGCAATTCCGGCGGTTCCGGCACCGGTTCCCCCCCATCCGTGAACCACCGGCTCACCCGCACATCCCCCCGTTGCGCCAACATTCCCCAAATCCACTGGTACCCCAGACTGGTAATGCCCACCGTGTAGGTATTTGGAAACGCCCACACCACCGGCACCGCCCCGTTTGCAGGCACGGCTGGGGTCAGCAGGTGAATTTCATCCGCCCAAGGAAGATTCACTGGGATTGGCTGAGGGTAATGTTAAGTGATATTAAGAAATGGCTGGGGTTTTCCAGGGCTTTCTTAGTAAAATGTAACCCAAGTTTCGTTGCCGTCCCACTGGCGGTGGGGGAGTGGCTGGTTCTCCTAGCCTAATTAACCCTTACAATCGAAGCTGTCGGTACAAAAAAGATTTAAGACGAAGGAGGCGTGTAGTCAATGGGACTACCCTGGTATCGTGTTCATACAGTCGTCATCAATGACCCGGGGCGGCTGATTTCAGTGCATTTGATGCACACGGCGCTGGTGGCGGGCTGGGCTGGTTCGATGGCGCTTTACGAGTTGGCTATTTTTGACCACACCGACCCGGTGTTGAACCCCATGTGGCGGCAGGGGATGTTTGTCCTCCCGTTTATGGTGCGTTTGGGCGTAACCCAATCCTGGGGGGGCTGGAGCATCACGGGTGAACCGGCAACGGATCCGGGCATTTGGTCGTTTGAAGGGGTGGCGGCGGCGCATATTATTCTGTCGGGTTTGTTGTTTTTGGCGGCGATTTGGCACTGGGTCTATTGGGATTTGGAACTGTTCCGTGACCCCCGCACGGGTGAACCGGCTCTGGATTTGCCCAAGATGTTTGGCATTCACCTGTTCCTATCTGGTCTGCTGTGCTTTGGGTTTGGGGCGTTTCACCTCACCGGCTTGTTTGGACCGGGGATGTGGGTGTCTGACCCGTATGGTTTGACCGGTCATGTGCAACCCGTGGCACCGTCCTGGGGACCGGAAGGGTTTAATCCCTTCAATCCGGGGGGCGTGGTGGCGCACCATATTGCTGCGGGCATTGTGGGGATCATTGCGGGGCTGTTCCACCTGACCGTGCGACCGCCCCAACGGCTCTACCGGGCCCTGCGGATGGGGAATATCGAAACCGTGCTTTCCAGCAGTATTGCCGCCGTGTTTTTCGCCGCTTTTATCGTGGCGGGGACGATGTGGTACGGTTCGGCAACCACCCCCATTGAACTGTTTGGTCCCACCCGTTACCAATGGGACAAGGGCTATTTCCAGCAGGAAATTCAACGGCGGGTGCAGGCGGATTTGGCGGCGGGTCTCACCAAGGAGCAAGCCTGGGCGAACATTCCTGAAAAATTGGCTTTCTACGATTACGTGGGCAACAATCCGGCTAAGGGCGGTTTGTTCCGGGTTGGACCGATGAACAAGGGGGATGGGCTGGCTCAGGGTTGGCTGGGTCATCCGGAGTTCAAGGATGCGGAGGGGCGTATCCTGACCGTGCGCCGTTTGCCCAACTTCTTTGAAACCTTCCCGGTGGTGCTGGTGGACCAGGACGGGGTGGTACGGGCGGACATTCCCTTCCGGCGGGCGGACTCCCAGTACAGTATCGAGCAAACCGGGGTGACGGTTACCTTCTACGGGGGCGAAAACAACGGCAAAACCTTTACCGACCCGGCGATGGTGAAGCAGTTTGCCCGCAAAGCCCAACTGGGGGAACCCTTCGCCTTTGACCGGGAAATCTTCAACTCGGACGGGGTGTTCCGCACCAGTCCCCGGGGTTGGTTTACCTTCGGTCATGCCTGCTTTGCCCTGCTGTTCTTCTTTGGTCACATCTGGCACGGCTCCCGCACCCTGTTCCGGGATGTGTTTGCCGGGATTGACGAAAGCGTTACCGAGCAGGTGGAATTTGGTGCCTTCCTGAAAGTGGGGGACAAAACCACCCGCCGCACGGAAGAAACAGCGGTTTAATTTACCCGAATATCCATTCCTTGGGGGGTCAGGGGTTTCCTGGCTCCCTATTTTTTGAGTATGGCAACACTAAATTAAACGAGATAAATAAATTAAATTAACACTGGAACAGGGGTCGCAGGGCACCGCCCCGCCTTGGTTCTAGGGAATCTCACTTCTCGCTTATCACTCCTTACTCCTCACTGCTCGTTGCAGGGCACCGCCCCGCCCTCGTTCTGGAAAACTTTTATTGTTAAGACTTTTTCGGCAACAAACTCCGAATCCCCAACAGGAAAAAACCAACGGCGGCAACAATTTGCACCGTATCCAAGGGCAAAATCTGCGTCAGTTGCTCCCCCAAAAACACCCCCAAAAAACTAGCCGTGATCAGGGCAGTCGCCGTACCCAAAAATACCCACCGGGGCGCCGTCGAACCCCCACTTAGGGCAATGGTTGCCAATTGGCTTTTATCCCCAATTTCTGCGAGAAAAACTGTCAAAAAAGTCAATCCCAATAACTGCCAGTTCATGCCTGCCCAACCTGAAGAATATCCCACCCCAACCACAGGGCAACCACCAGGAAAATTAAACCAGAAATGATCTCAATACGGCGGGGATCAAGCCGTTGACTAAGCCATTGCCCCACAAATACCCCCAAAAAACTGGTGGCAATTAACGCCAAAGCCGCCCCCCCAAAAATCACCCAAGGTTGCTGAGAAGAACCCGTCATCAACAGGGTGGTAATTTGGGTTTTATCCCCCAATTCCGCCAGCAAAACCGTTGAGAAACTGCCCAAGAAAATTTTTACCCGTGAAGGATGGATGGGCTGGCTAACGGTTTCCGGGTGATCCGTTTCTGGTAACATTCCTCTCCCTGACGCTTAAACCCCCTCATCCTAGCATTTCCAGGGATAGGGGCACCCTAAGCATCAAATAATACCGGGGTAAAGGAACCATGTAGCCCGTAGGGAATGTGATGGTGGAGATGCAAGGTCGCCACCGGGGTCACATCCGCCGCATCCAGAATGACAATATCACTACATTGACGGGCGGCATTATAGACAAAGGTAATCAACCAACCCTGGTCTTCCGCCTCACCCCTGGGCACAAAGACCGGTTCACTCACAAAGCCCCGACTGCCCGCCAGCCACAGCTTCTGCCGTCCGGTTGGCACATCCAGCGCCATAATTCCTTGCAACGGTGCATTGGCGACCGGGTCCGCCGCCACCCCCAAGTAAACCCGTTGGTACGCCCGTCCCACCCGTTGGGGATGCACCTGGGGAAATTCACAACACCGTTCCAACAGCAGGGTATTGGTCACCTGATGGGTAGTTAAATTCACCCGAAACCGCCGCAGTTGACCGCTCGGCAGGCTGGCAAAATCAATGGTTTGGTAGTCCGTGTGCTGGTCAATGGTGGGAAAATGGCTGTAGCAGATGGAATCTAAAATTAATTCTTCACCCTGTTCATAGCCATTGGCGTGGTGAAACACAAAACAGGAGTCCGTTAAAAATACCCGTACTGCGCCACCCCGACGGGGAATCACTAAAATCCGGGTGGGTTGTTCCCGGTCAAACTGTAAACATTGTGCCGCCCCAGTTAATCCCAAAACGTAGGGAAGGGGGTTAAAATTCACCGGATTTTGAAAGAAAATATAGTAGTTCTCGGTGACAATAAAATCGTGCAAAAAGGCAAAGCCATTGATGGGGTGTTCCTGCTGACGAACCAACTGCCAGCTTTGGTCAAATTCATAGAGATAGACTTGGCTGTTTGGACCGGCTTTTACCCCAAAATTCACCAAAACGCCCTGGGGATCAATGCGAGGATGGGCAGAAAATCCCTGACCATTGGGGACAAGTCCGCCGAGATTATCTAAACCTAAGGTATCCAAAGTTTGGGGGTCAAGCCGATAGGGGTGAGCCGCTTCCCAAAGGGCTAACAATTTGCCACCCCAGTAAATCACATTCGTATTAGCAATATTTTTCAAACGCAGGTCAAAAATATTATTCAGCCAGCCCCCCGGTTTCAAGGTGCCAAATACGCCCCGGTAGAGAATTTTGTTTGCCCGTTGTTCCGCCTGAAATTCCGGGGTTTGCACATAACGGTTGCGGTAAAACGCCCGCCCTTCCCGAAAACTCACCTGATTGACCATGCCGTCCCCGTCAAAGGGATGGTGGTACTTCTGCCCCCCCCGATCCAAGCGTCCCGGTCCATTGCGAAACAGCGTCCCGGTCAAATCCGCGGGTATCGTGCCCGTGATGTCCTCAATCCAGTAGGCAAACTCCTGGGGTTGGGTGCGGTGCCCCCCTTGCCAATCGTCCAGACGGTAGGAAAGCGTGGTGGTGGCGGTCATAGGCGTGGGTGGGGATGTTAAAGAATCGTAATAATTTGATTTTAGCGTGGGGGTGGGGGCATTTGGTGGCAGAATTAAAAGTGGGCAATTTTGAGTCATCCCATGCGCTGGATTTGGTTGGGGTTAACGCTTCTGGCTTTTTGTTTGGGGGGGTGTGGTGTCGCTACGGCGGGGCTAAATCCCTACATTGACACGGTGGATGGGTATCAGTTTCTCTATCCCAATGGCTGGGTACAGGTTCAGTCCAACCAGGGGACGGATATTTTATTCCACGACCTGATTGACCCCAGCGAAACCATCAGTGTGGTGATTAGTCCTGTGAAATCTGGCAAAACCCTGGCGGAGTTGGGTTCACCCCTGGAGTTGGGGGAGCGGTTGATGAATACGGCTTTGGTGCAGGCGGCGGTGGATCAAAAACCCCAATTGGTCAGTGCAGACAGCCATCGGGACGACCAGCAATTGTATTATATTCTTGAGTATATTGTTAATACTGACACCGGCACTCGCCACAATATCGCCGCCATTGCCACCAGTCACGGCAAACTGTACACTCTGAATGCTTCGGTGCCCGAATCCCGCTGGGCGAAATTAGCCCCGACCCTCCAGCAGGTGGTAAATTCCTTGCAGGTGTATTAGTTTAGAAAACCAGAAGTTAGAAAAGAGCACCTCTATTTATCACCATCACTGGAAGATTAGTTCGCTAAAATGCTTATATTAATACGCAGGCTATTGAGAACCAAGACGGGGGCTACGCCCCTGCGACCCATTTTTAGAAGTGCCCAAAAGAGTAAAGAGTATTAGTTTAGTAAAAAGGTGTACCGATGCCCTACGATGCGCATACGACCCTATGGATGGACAGGGAGGAAGCGTTTTTTCGTTCAGCCACCTTTGAGGTTCAGCAACAAGAGGGACCCCACTGTGTTTCTACGGTTTTAGCCATCTTGACCGGGCAAACCCCAGAGCGGTTTCAAGGTCGGGTCAATACCCAAAATCCGGTTTCCTGGTCGGAAGCCCTCGCCGAGTATGGCATGAAGTTAGCCTATTGCCCGACGGATGTCCGCACCCTGAAAAACTACCTGCCGGAACTGATTGCCCTGGATGATTTGTTTACCCTCAGTTATTACACCACCCGGGACCCGGAGCGGATTTTGGCAGAACCCAACGCCAAGGGCTGGGTGACTGGTTCCCATATCGTGCTTTTGCACCGGGATCGCATCCTGGATTCCGCCAGGGGTACGGTGGAGGATGCCCGCGCTCACCCCTGCAATGACTATCACACCAAACGGATTTTTCGGGTGGTGCCCGTGAACCATCCCCGGGGGCTGTAGGGTTCCCCGTCCGGCAAAAACGAAAAAATTTATTAAGATTGATAAAGTCATGGATTTCCACCCCGATGTTGGGCAAGTTTCAGCGGGAGATTACTGCGGGCAAGGTCAAAATCCGGTGGCGGTGGGTGGCGCTTGGAGTCATTGCCCCGGGACTCTTGTTTTTAGCCGTCCGTTGGGGGTGGAATCGTTGGGCGCAGTCTCAGGCTCCCGCACCAGTTGTCCCCGTTCCTACAGCACCAGCCATGATTGCCGCTCTGGGTCGGATTCAGCCGGAGGGAGAAATCATTACTTTGTCTGCACCGAGTTCGATTGAGGGGGCACGGGTGGCGGAGCTTTTGGTCAAGGAAGGGGACCGGGTACAACCAGGGCAGGTGTTGGCAACCTTGGATACCACGCGCAAACGCCAGGTGGAGGTGCAGTTAGCCCAAAATGAGGTGGCGATTGCCCAAGCCCAGTTAAACCAGGTGTTGGCGGGGGCGAAAACGGGGGACATTCAGGCACGGCAAGCCCAGGTGAACCGTTTGCAGGCGGAATTACGCATTGCCGAGACGGATTTACAGCGCAACCAACAGCTTTATCAGGAGGGGGCAATTTCGGCGTCCGCTTTGGATAATTTTCGCTTGCGGGTGGACACGGTGCGCCAGCAGTTGCAGGAAGCCCAGGCGAATCTCCGCAGTGTCCGGGAGGTGCGGGTGGTGGATGTGAACTTGGCACGGGCGCAGGTAGCCCAGGCGCAAAATCGGTTGGCGTTGGCGCAGGTGGAACTGGATTTGAGTTTGATCAAGGCACCGGTGGCGGGGCGGGTGTTGAAAATCCACGCACGGCTGGGGGAAACCGTTGGCAATGAGGGGATTTTAGACCTGGGGCGCACGGAGCGGATGTTTGTGGTGGCGGAGGTGTACGAAACGGACATTTTAGGGGTGCAGGCGGGACAACGGGCGGTGGTCACAGGGACAGCTTTACCGGCACCCTTGCGGGGAACCGTGACCCAGGTGGGCTGGCGGGTGGCGAAAAAGGATGTCCTGAACACGGACCCGGTGGCGGATGTGGATGCCCGGGTGGTGGAGGTGAAAATTGCCCTGGATGGGGCGGACTCGGCGCAGGTGCAACGGCTGACCAATATGGTCGTCAATGTCCAAATTCAGCGGTAGCGATGGGCATTCCTCTGGCGTGGTTACAGTTATCCCGGGAGCGGATGCGTCTGTTGGTCGCCTTGGCGGGGATCACCTTTGCCGATGTGTTGATGTTTGTGCAGTTGGGGTTTCGGGATGCCCTGTTTGAAGCCGCCGTGCTTGTCCATCGCAAATTGCGGGCGGATTTGGTGCTGATCAACCCCCAATCCCAGGCGTTTTTTGCCATGCAACGGTTTCCCCGCCGCCGCTTGTACCAGGCGTTGAGTTTACCAGAAGTGGCGAGTGTTGCCCCGTTGTATGTGGACTTAATGCCCTGGAAAAGCCCGGTGTGTCCCCCCACGCCCACAGCTACCAGTTGTACCCGTTCAATTTTGGTGATGGGGTTTGACCCGGCGGTTTCGGTGTTGGATTTCCCGGAAGTGGAGGCTAATTTAGAGCAAATACGGCAGGCGGATGTGGTGCTGTTTGACCGGATTTCGAGGGAGGAATTTGGCACGGAATTTATCCTGCGGGAATTTGCCAGCGGACGACCGGTACAAACAGAGGTGAATAAACGCCGGGTGACGGTGGGGGGCTTGTTTGAGTTGGGAGCATCCTTCTCCGCCGATGGGAATGTGATCACCAGTGATTTGAATTTTTTACGGATGTTTCCGGGACGGCAAGCCTCGCAAATTGATGTGGGATTAATTACTTTGCAACCGGGGGCGGATGTGGAGCAAGTCCGGGCGAAATTACGGCAATTACTCCACACGGAACTGAAAATTCCCGGTCAATTTCTCTGCCAAGGGGCGACGGGGGCTTCGGAATTTGCCAACGATGTGTGCATCCTCACCCACGATGAATTTGTGGAATTGGAACGGCATTATTGGGCGACGGGCACTGCCATCGGGTTTATTTTTGGGCTGGGAACCGTGATGGGATTTGTGGTGGGAATTGTGGTGGTGTATCAGATTCTTTACACGGACGTATCGGATCACCTGGCGGAGTATGCCACCCTCAAGGCGATGGGTTACACGGATGGGTATTTGTTGACGGTGGTGTTTCAGGAGGCGATGATTTTGGCGGTGTTGGGCTTTATCCCCGGATTTTTGGTCTCTCATGGGTTGTATGCCCTCACCCAGGCGGCGACCCGTTTGCCGATTGCCATGACCCTAGGGCGAGCCACGACCGTTTTTACCATGACGGTGGTGATGTGTTTTGTGGCGGGGGCGGTATCGGTGCGGCGATTGCAGGCGGCAGACCCGGCGGATATTTTCTAAGCGGTGATAATAATAAGGGCACCTCTATCAATTCAAAGTTAGCGGTCGCAGGGGCACTGCTGTCGTCCTTGGTTTTGAAAACAAAATTTCTGTTCGCTCATCGCATCGGCTCGCTAGAGAATTGCTATATTTGGTCAAATAGGGAGTCAAAAAAACGCATCCCCAAATGAGCAAAACTTGGGCAAAAATCCCCATCACTTGGAGCCAATCATGTTAGCCAAACGGATTATTCCTTGCCTGGATGTGCATGGGGGGCGGGTGGTCAAAGGGGTGAATTTTGTCAACCTGCGGGATGCCGGTGACCCCGTTTGCCTCGCCCAAGCCTACAACCAAGCCGGGGCGGATGAGTTGGTTTTTTTGGACATTACCGCTACCCACGAGGACCGGGGGGTACTGCTTGACATCATTGAGCGTACCGCCAGCCAGGTGTTTATCCCGCTCACGGTGGGGGGGGGCATCGGGGATTTGGACACCATCAAAGCCATTTTGCGGGCGGGGGCAGACAAGGTGAGCCTCAATTCCGCCGCCGTGCGCCACCCGGATTTGGTCAACCAAGCCAGCGAACGCTTCGGTCGTCAGTGCATCGTGGTCGCCATTGATGCCCGCCGGGTGGGGGAGCGCTGGACGGTTTGGGTGCGGGGGGGACGGCAGGACACGGGTAAAGATGCCATCGCCTGGGCGGAAGAAGTGGTAGAGCGGGGAGCCGGGGAATTGTTAGTCACCAGTATGGATGCTGATGGTACAAAAGCAGGCTATGATCTGGATTTAATCCAGACAATTGCCCAACGGGTATCGGTGCCGGTGATCGCTTCGGGGGGAGCGGGAACCTGTGAGCATATTGGGGAGGTTTTGACCCAGGGGCAAGCCGGGGCGGCACTTTTGGCTTCCTTACTGCATTACGGGGAAGTGACCGTGAGCCAGATCAAGCAGTATTTGACCGACCGGGGGATTCCGGTGCGCCACACCCCAGGGTAATGCAGATAACCCCCAAACTGGGTGATCTCTGGTACAACTATACCAGGGCTGTTTCAGGGGGTTCGCCATGCCTAAAAATAAAATTTTGGTGATTGATGACAGTTTTTTGATCCGCAAATCCCTGATGGATCAATTAGCCGGGGAACGGTTTGACGTGTATGAAGCTAAGGATGGTCCTACCGGTTTAGCGAAGGCAGAAGAGGTGAACCCGGATGTGATTTTGCTGGATTTTGTCATGCCGGGGATGAATGGCTATGAGGTTTATCAAGCCCTGCGGGCAAATCCCAAGTTTGCCGATACGCCGGTCATTGTCATTTCCAGCAGTTACGATGAGGTGGTGAGCAAGTTTGGTTATCCCTTTGTCGGGTTTGATTTTTTAGCCAAACAATTCACCAAAGACCAGTTGGAGGAGCGGATCAATGCGGTACTGCCGATGATCGCTTCTTCCCCGGAACACGTGGGCATTGCCGTCACCGGTGAAACGCCAGCCCCCAGCGAAGCCGACGGGGTCCTCAGCCACATCCAAGCCCAGTTGGCGGAAATTAGCCAGAAATTGCAGGAAAAACCGGTTTGGTTGCCGGAATTGCCCACCGGCGAGCGAAACGACACCGCCATTCTCAACCAACTGCAAAACCTGGAAGCCCAAATCCAAGCCCTGGAACAACGCCCCCCGGCGGATACCCTGTCTGGGCATTTGCAGGAATTGAGCGTGGGACTCACCCAGTTGCACACCGCCCTGCGGTTGGAACCCCTGGTTCAAGAGCTACGCCACCTAGGGGAAAAAGTCGCCGCCTTGGAAGCCCAAGGTCAAGACAGCCGCCTTAGCCAAGACACCCTCACCCAGTTGGTGACCAGTTTGCAAGGGTTGAACGAAAATATCGTGAACCTACCCCGCACCGATGCCGTTCTGGAACGGTTGACCGCCCTGGAAGCCAAATTGGAAACCAAGACCCCATCTCCACCCCCGAACCTGCCTCTGCTCATCGGTACCGTCGCCCTGGGAGCGTTTATCGGTGCCGCCATTGGTGCCAGCGTGGTGGGGGGACAACGCCAATCCCACCTGCCCCCGCCTAACTCAATTTCCGGTGCAATGATTTGCGAACGCTCAGGATAATCAACCCGTCAAACAGGGTCAAAATCAGCAGACAGCCGCCCAGGGACAAATTCCCCCAGGGGGTCGCCATCACCGTCCCCGACCACTGCCAATCCGAGTGCAAATAGAGGTAACGAATCGGCTCGATGGCGTAGCTGAGGGGATTAATACTGGCAATCGTTTGCAACCACTTCGGCATAAACGCCAGGGGAGCCAACGCCGTACTGGCAAACAAAAGGGGCAAATTCACCACAAAAATCACCGCCAGCAATTCCACGTGCCCCGGCAGGGTAAAGGTCAGCCCCAAACTCAAAGCGGTCATGCCCAAGACCAACAGCATGACAATCCCCACCACCAGGAAAAACCCGCCGACCCCCGGCAAACCGCCCCCCAGCAGATAGCTGGTCAACATCACTGCCACCGTCTGCACCAAACTCAGGAGGGTAATAAAAATCGTGGAGGCTAAAACGATGGAAAAACGGGACACCAAAGGTGCTACCAAAAAGCGATTCAAAAAGCCAAATTCCCGGTCAAACATCACCGGCAAACCCGCATTCAATGCCCCAGAAAATGCGGTGAATACAATAATTCCCGCACTCAAAAATTGGGCATAATTTACCCCGTCACTAAAAAAACCACTGGGGGCATTTTGGAATAAGGCTCCGAATAAAATCAACCACATCAAGGGCTGAATAATTCCCGCCACCAAAGTTGACGGACGGCGTTGCAGTTGAACCAGTAACCGCCGGGTCAAAGCCCAGGTTTCCTGGATGAGTTCCGCAGTGGGATGGGCGGTCGTCTCGAGTTGCCAAGGCGGGGAAGTGACAGTTGAACTCATAGGAATATCGGTTGGCTAAGCATTGCTAAAATTAGGCTAACGCATCCCCCTGGCATTTTTCCACCCATGACCCTGGCTTTGATCACCACCACCCTCCCCTGGGATGGGCATTTGCCCCAATTAATTCCCCAAATTCAGGCGCATTTACAGACCTACGGTACCCCCCTGCGCTGGGCGATTACAGCGGTACACGGGCGGCAGTTGAGCCTTGAAGCCGTGGTGATCCAGGATGACGCAACGCTTGATAGCTAATTTGGGGCACGTTTTATGGAAGGTTCATCTATAGCAATCACACTTGAATTGTGAGTAAAATAACCCGTTTTTATATATGGCAATCCTACTCGATTAACAAACAAAAAATCTCCAGAACCAGGGACGAGGGCGGTGCCTATAGAAATGCCCATAAGCTCAGCACGACCTAAAACGTTGCTAACAGTGGTTAGAGGACGTAATCTTGAGGGGTTGAGAATACTGGCAGATGCGTGTTGAATAACAAGCTGATGGGGACGCAAGACCGAGCCGTTGCCGCTGACCAGGAACCTGATGCAACTCAACTAGAACGCAAAACCACTTCCCCATTTTGTACCGCCACCAATTGGATGTCCAACGGGCCAGCGGTGTAGATGGGACGGCGAGCCACGGATTGTACCTGCACCACCCCCTTGAGATTTTGCAACTGTTCCACAAATTGCACCAGCGCCACTTGGCTAAAGGAACCCACCTTGTTGGTCAAAGGGTCGGCGAGGATGCCACTCTGGCGGGCACGGAGATTGGAAGCCAGGAACAACCGGTCCAACTGGCTGAGAATCGCTGGTTCATCCATCGTCCCCAAGTCCAGGGGAATCTGCGCCACCACCGCCCCGGCGGGGAAAATCAGCCGATTGGGGGTCAGGTCGGTAAAAACGCCCACTTCCGGTTCCCCACTGGAATAATTGGCAGAGGCCAACACCCGCATTACATAGTCCCGACCGTTGCTGAGGGTATTGACCAGGTTATTGACTTCGGTGGTACTGATGCGAATCCGGGGGGGATTGGGAATGCTGACGTTGGTTTGACTGAGGCACACCTCCGGCGGACTCTGACTTTGCCCCAAACACCCGGCGACCCGACTGGCTTCCTGGAGGGTTTGTTCTACCGCTTGGCGTGCCAATTCCTTATCATGAATCGCTCGGATGGTGGCCGTGGCTAGAACCTGTTCCCGCCGAATCGCCACATTTCCCTGGCGCAGTTGACCGATTTCCTGCTCCAACCGCCCCCGCACCAGTTCCAATTGGGCAATGCTGGTTTGCAGTTGTTGTCCCTCTCGGCGGAGCCGTTCCGCTTGGGCACGGGCTTGGGCGACCTGGGCTTGGGCCTGTTGCAGTTGGGCTTGCAGTTGCCCCCGGTCATGTTTCAATTCTTTAATCTGGGCTTCCAGGGTGCGAGATTCCTGCTCGGCGGTGGCTAATTTGGCTAAGGCGTTTTGGTAGTTGCGGTTGACTTGGGCGAGTTTGGCTTCAATCGCCTTCACATTCCGGTCGGCGGACTGGAGTTGGGCTTGGGTGCGTTGGAGTTGGGTGAGGGCGGTGGTCAATTCGGTTTGGGCGGTATTTTTTTGCTTTTCCACCCGTTCCAGGTCTTCCTGGATTTGGTGCAGGCGAAACAACCCATCCCGCAACTGCTGGTCGGCGGCCAAAAGTATCCCCAAGGTGGTGGCGGAAATCACCCCGCCCGTGGCAATGGTAACCAGTACCGCCGTGGTGCGAGGCCGCAATTTGAATAAACTTAAGCGGGCTTTCCCCACCCGGGTACCAATCCGGTCTCCCAGGGTCGCAATCAAGCCCCCCAACACCAGAATCACAAGTATTAAGGTGTAACCGGCTACCACGCTTCACCCCTCGCCCACCAGGGCTACCAGTTCCGCTTCACTCAGTAGAGGAATGCCCAACGCCACCGCCTTCTCTAGCTTAGCACCCGCCTCCTCGCCCACCACCACGTAGTCCGTCCGGGCGGTAACGCTTGACCCCACTTTGCCCCCGGCTCGCTCGACCAGGGCTTTAGCTTGACTGCGGGTCAAATTCGGTAAACTGCCGGTGAGCACCAGGATTTTACCGCTCAAGGGGCCAGTGGCGTTCCCACCGGGGTCATGGCTGAGGTGTAACCCCGCCTGGGCTAACCGAGCCAGTAGGGCTTGATTTTCCGCATCCGCAAACCAGGTCCACACCGCCTGGGCAATCTCCGGGCCAATGCCGGGAATGGCGCACAGTGCTTCCACATCCGCATCCCGCAGACGGGTGGCACTGGGGAAATGGGTCGCCAAAAGTGCCGCTGTCCCCGTCCCCACATGACGGATTCCCAACCCATACAACACCCGAGTCCAGGGCTGTTGGCGGGAGCGGTCAATCCCAGCGATTAAATTGGCGGCGGATTTTGCCCCCCACCCCGCTAGGGACTGCAATTGGTCCGTGGTCAAATCGTACAAATCTGCCACGCTCTTGACCCAGCCCATCCCCACCAATTTTTGCGCCGCCTTCCCCCCCAACCCCCGAATATCCAGGGCATCCCGACTCGCCCAATGGTTGATCTGCTCCCGCAGTACCCCCGGGCAGTGCCGATTGATACACCGGGTCGCCGCCTCCTGTGCCACTTGGACGACGGGTTCCCCGCACTCCGGGCAATGGGTAGGGAACTGGTACGCCACCGCATCTGCCGGGCGCAACTCCCGCAGTACCTGCACCACCTCCGGGATAATCTCCCCCGCCTTGCGCACCACCACCCGGTCGCCGATGTGCAAATCCAGTTCCTGAAGCCGTTGGTTGTTGTGCAACGTCGCCCGGCTCACCTGCGTCCCCGCCAACCGCACGGGGGTCAATTCCGCCACCGGGGTCAACGTGCCCGTCCGCCCCACCTGCACCGTCACCCCCAGGAGCGTCGCCACCCCAGTTTCAGCGGGAAATTTCCAGGCAATCGCCCAGCGGGGGGATTTATGGGTAAACCCCAGGGCGGTCTGCATCCCCAGGTCATTCACTTTCACCACCACCCCATCGGTGCCGTAGGGCAATTCCTGCCGTTTTTGTGCCCAGGTTTCGTAATAATGTTGTACCTGTGCTAAATCGGCACAAACTTGGCTATGGGGATTGGTGCGAAACCCCCACTCCGCCAGCAATGCCAGGGTTTCCCGTTGACTGGTTACCTCCACCCCCCTACCCACCCCGTAGGCAAAAAAATCCAACCGCCTCTGCGCCACGACCCGGGGGTCAAGCTGGCGGAGGGTACCAGCGGCGGCATTGCGGGGGTTGGCAAAAAGAGGTTCGCCCCGCTCTTGCCGTTCCTGATTCAACTGGCGAAACACCGGCTGGGGTAAAAAGGCTTCCCCCCGAATTTCCACCTGCGCCGGGGGCTGGCGGGTCTGTAAACGCAGGGGAATGCTCCGAATCGTGCGGACATTGGCGGTAATCTCCTCCCCGGTGACCCCATCCCCCCGGGTAGCGCCCCACACCAACACCCCCTGTTCATAAAATAAATTCAACGCCAAACCATCAATTTTTAGTTCGCAAATATATAAATTCTCGGGCAATTTCTCCCCCCACAATTTCTGCCAACGGTCTTGCCAAGCCTGCATATCCGCCAGGTCAAACGCATTATCTAAACTATACAAAGGGGTGGGGTGGGTAATACTGGGAAATTCCTGACTGGGGGCACCGCCAACTCGCTGGGTGGGACTGTCCGGTGTGACCCATTGGGGATAGCGCTGTTCTAAATCCAACAGTTCCCGGTACAACTGGTCATAGGTTTCATCCGCCATAATGGGCTGGTCTAAAACATAGTAGGCATGGGCGGCTTTGTGTAATAATTCTCGCAATTCCCACAGGCGTTTTTCATCCCGTTCGGAACTATTTTCTAACTGCCCTTGGTGTCCGTCCATACCGGAATTTGCCCTATTTGCAAACTTATTTTCTAAACCAGATGAACCTATTGTAACCCGTTACTTTTGTGCCAAAAACCGCCGCCACAACGCCTGCCCTAGGGAAATCGCCTGCGGTAAATAGAGAGAACTTTGGGTGCTAATCTCTTGCACCGGCACGGGGTGATCAGCCTGGGCACACCAAGTCTGAATGATTGCCCCATCCACCTCCGGGTGAAATTGCACGCCCCACACCCGCTCCCCGTAACGAAAGCCCTGCTGTGGATACAACGTACTGGTTAATAACCCCACCGCTCCCGTGGGCAAGGCAAACGCATCCCCATGCCACTCGAAAAAATAGCTTTCCGGGGGCAAAGGTCCCACCACCGGGTCATGGCGGGCTGTCCCCAAGCGGTGAATGGGTGTCCAACCAATTTCTTTTCCATACTGCCCAACCGCCACCTTTGCTCCTAGAAAATGTGCCAACATCTGCGCCCCCAAACAAATCCCCAGCACGGGAATTTGGTAGTGAAAAATCTGCTCTAAATAATCATATTCCCGGCGCAAAAATTCATAACGATCCTGTTCATAAGCTCCCATTATCCCGCCCAATAAAACCACATGGGAATAGCAGTCTAAAGGTAAACTTGGTGCCGCACCTTGCCACATTTTTAGATATTCATAGGCGATACATTCCCGATGCAAAACCTGGGCAAAGGTTCCCAAAGTTACCTCCGGGGAATGGGCAAATACCAACACCCGTAAGGCATTAAGAGGATCAATTGATGCCATGAGCCACCGGGTCTAAATTCACTGCAAAAAAAGTTCTGAATATCGCCTGATCCAACTGGTTAAATTCTACCTGTAAATGATCCAGAAATTCATGCAATCCCCCCTGGATAATTTCATCAATGGTAATATATTCCAATTCCGCACAAAGCCGTCCCAATCTCCGTTCTACCCCGGTATGCCAATCATTGAATTCCGTGCCCGTGATCCGGTACAGGGAAGTCTGCATCTGCTGTAAACAAAACAGCACTGAGCGGGGAAATTCCCGATTTAGGAGCAAAAATTCCGCCACCTGCCGGGGGGTAATCAAATGCCGTCCCCGCTTCCGATACATTTCATAGGCACTCGCCGATTTCAACAAAGCCATCCATTGAATTTCATCCAAAGTTGTCCCCACATCCTGCACCGAAGGCAGTAACACATAATATTTCACATCCACAATGCGAGTGGTTTTATCCGCCCGTTCCAACAGCCGCCCCATCTGTCCAAAATGCCACGCCTCATTGTGGGACATGGTGGCATCCATCACCCCCGCAAACCGATGACTGGCAAGTTTCACCTCCTGAAAAAACTGATTCAAATCCACCTCTTGACCCGATTCAGCCGCCTGTTGCACGAGGAAATAAAAAGAGTTGACTTCTTGCCACATTTCTGAGGAAATAATTTCCCGTATGGAACGGGCATTTTCCCGGGCGGCATACAGGCAGGAAACGATGGAATTGGGATAATCCGTATCAAAGGTCAAAAACTGAATCACCTGCTCCTGGGTGGGCAGTCCATAACGCTCTTGAAAAAGTCCCAAATCCCCCGTCACCACCACCAAAGGTTCCCACTGCGCCATGCTTTGGTTGGGCAAATCCAGGATCAAATTTAGGTTCACATCTACAAACCGTGCCACATTTTCCGCCCGTTCAATGTAGCGATTCAGCCAATAGATGGAATTCGCCACCCGACTTAACATGACCGCTCCCCTGCCAACACCCAAGTATCCTTACTGCCACCCCCTTGGGAGGAATTGACCACCAGGGAACCCTTTTTCAACGCCACCCGCGTCAACCCCCCCGGATGGACATAGATTTCTTGCCCATGCAAAATGTAGGGACGCAAATCCACATGACGACCCTCAAAATGATCCCCCACAATCGTCGGCACCCGGGAGAGGGAAAGGGTCGGTTGGGCGATAAAATTACGGGGGAATTGCTGGATTTTTTCTGAAAATTGCGCCCGTTCTTCAGGAGTCGCCGTTTTGCCCATCAACATCCCATATCCCCCCGATTCATTCGCCGATTTCACCACCAACTCTTCCAGATGATTCAATACATATTCCCGATCCGGTTCCCGCCAACATAAATAGGTGGGCACATTCCCTAAAATGGGTTCCGCATCCAAATAATAACGAATCATCTCCGGTACATAGGCATAAACCACTTTATCATCGGCTACCCCTGTCCCCGGCGCATTGGCAAGTGCCACTTTCCCCTGCCGATAAACCTCCATAATCCCCGGAATTCCTAGCAGAGAATCCGGGTTAAATACCTGGGGATCAAGGAACGTATCATCCACCCGGCGGTAAATCACATCCACCCGTTTCAAACCCCGGGTTGTCCGCATTTGCACATAGCCATCTACGACGACTAAATCCCGCCCTTCCACCAATTCCACCCCCATTTGTTGGGCGAGAAACGAATGTTCAAAATAGGCGGAATTATACACGCCAGGGGTTAACACCACCACGCAGGGATGATCCAGATAAGCAGGGGCAAGATTTAACAACGTTTCTAACAAATGCCCTGGGTAATCATCCGTCGGGCAAATATCCAACATCCGAAATAATTTCGGAAAGGTATTTTTCATCACCCGGCGATTTTCTAACACATAGGAGACCCCGGATGGTACCCGCAAATTGTCCTCCAAAACCAACCAATTCCCCTGCTGATCCCGCACCAAATCACTGCCGGTAATGTGGCACCAAATTCCCCCCGGCGGTGTCAACCCCTGACAGGCGGATAAATAGCCTTGGGAAGAAGCAATCACATCCTGGGGAATCACCCCATCTTTGAGGATTTTTTGGTCGTGGTAAATATCCTGCAAGAATAAATTTAAGGCTTGAATGCGTTGTTTTAAGCCCCGTTCCAGGTATGCCCATTCCTGAGCATTCACCACCCGGGGAATCACATCAAACGGCCAAATCCGTTCCTTTTGACTGGGTTCACTATAAACTTGAAACGTCACCCCCATCTGCATCAAAATCGCTTGGGCGGCCTGCTGTCGCTGTTGCAATTCCCCCGGCGGAAACTGATTAATTCGCTCCACCAATACCCGCACTTCGGGACGGGGTTCCCCCTTGCGGATGAACCATTCATCATAAAACCCGGACGGGTCGTAGTTGCTAAAATTCACAGGGAAAACCGCTCCCAGGCGACGGATTGGCAATTATTTACGGGCTACTGATCGTCACTTACGCCCATAACTATTTATTATATCTATTCTATCTGAGCTATGTCCGCTGGCAAGGGCACTGTTATCGAGCCTAGCGAGCATCAGCCGTCCCAGGGGTACGGGGAAATTTGGAAATTTCAGTGAAGATACAGCTTCCCGATGCCAATCAAGGTTAGATGATATAAGGTATGCTGAATAAACCTTTAGTAAAAAATACTTAAGCAAATGATGATGGAACAGTTAATCTCCACATGGGATACTTGGTCACGGGACAATTGTATTGCTATTTGCGGTACTTTTGTGCCCCTGATGTTTGGCTTCACCGGTCTCACGGTTCTGGCTTTGTGGTTCCCATCCCAACGCCGCTGGATGCCTTTGACGGCTGGTTTCGCCTGGGGTTGTGGGCTGTTGTTGTGCTTACACGTGCTGTCCTGGTTCCACCTGGGGGTGGTGCATCCGGTCACCTTTATCCTGACGGGGCTGAGCCTGATGTGTGGGATGGTGAATGGTGGAGCAATTTGGCTAAGGCGGACTCGCTTTGCCCTGAATCCCTAAAAGGGGTAAACTGCACCTAATTCGTTTGCATCTGCATCGTCAATTCTCGCTACTTGAGGAACCCTAGTCATGTCCCTGCGTGCCTCCGCCTACCGTTTGGGGGGTTACATTGCCGCCCCGGCACCTGCCCAAGCGAAAAAGCACCCAATCGGCACCTATCAAAACCTGCCCCCCAAGGTGGATTTGCGCCCCTGGATGACGGCGGTGGAATCCCAAGTGGGCAATAGCTGTGTGGCGAATGCGTTTGTGGGGGCTTATGAATATCTCGCCAAACAAGCCCTGGGGGAGGCGGGGGATGTGAGCCGGTTGTTTGTGTATTACAATGCCCGGTGCCAGGATGGGGATGACATCCAAGACCAGGGCACCCGCATGATTTCCGCCATTCAAGCCCTGGTGGACTACGGCGCCTGTACGGAAGCGACCTGGCCGAATGATGAAGCCTTAATCTGCGATGAACCCCACGAGGAAGCCTATGCGGAAGCGGAGCGGTTCAAAATTGTGGAAGCGGAGCAAATCGAAACCCATTTAGACCATTGGCGGCACACCCTGGCGGAGGGCTATCCCATCGCTTTTGCCTTAAACACTTTTCAATCTTTTGATGAGGCGACCCGCAATCGGGGACGGGTTCCCCTGCCCAAAGCCGCTGATCATATGCGGGAAACCCACGGTTGGCACGCCATGTTGTGCGTCGGTTATTCGGACAAAGACCAGATGTTTATTGTCCGCAATTCCTGGGGTTCCGAGTGGGGGGAGCGGGGGTATTGTTATATTCCCTATAAATATGTGATTCATCCCGAATTTAACGGTCATGATTCCTGGATTATCAAATCAGTGGCTGACCTGGAATTTAGCCCGGATCATTGGGGGTCTGCGGAATCTTTTTTTGCCGGAGAGGATGAACTGCTCCTATTTGATTTTTATATTCTTACGGATGAACCGGAAGAATTTATCGAAGATTTAGATGCCCTATGTAATGAATACGCTGATGAGGATGAGGAAGATTATTACTTTGACTATGAGTACGAAGAACATGAAGAAGGGGATGGTTATCTTTTGACGATTAGTAATTTTTCGTTGACCATTCATGAACCGGATGATTTTTTAGAAGACCTAGATGATCTATGCGAAAACTACGCCCTAGATGGGGATTACGATTACACGATTGACGGGGAGGAGGATGAATGGGACGAAGAGGCAGAGTAAGGGTAGCTCTATCCAGAAGTGTTGAATGTTAACGAAAGGGTGGAAAAGGGAGACTAAAAATGGTATTTTAGATTGGTAGAAACCACGAGTAACAGTATTTTTATGAGA
>Ga0209018_1000911_pt1 | contig 25835 bp, 23 predicted proteins | sample YNPBryBLVA2012_FD_185814 | JGI IMG/M metagenome (GOLD analysis project Ga0209018, IMG submission 185814) | Anoxygenic and chlorotrophic microbial mat microbial communities from Yellowstone National Park, USA - YNP Bryant BLVA 2012 (SPAdes)... ...
CGCCCGGTGAGGGCGGCGCGAATGGCTGCAACAGGGATCACTGGCCCGAAAGGATACTATTCCTTCGGACCGATCGGGATCACACTGCCTTGAGCGTAGAAGGGCTGGCCCGGAGTGGCTTCCGCCACCAGGCCCAGTGGCCGGTCGCCAAGCTGCGCGTCCTCGGGAATCTTGAACAGCACTTCGTAAATGCCGATCAGATTCTCGGCCAGCTTGGCTTCCACGACTTCGACCCCGGCGTTGTCGATCCCGACCGCCACCGTGGCCGTGACCTTCTGGTCCGGACGCCCCACACGGTTCGTCTCGGCCAGAGGCGTCGCCTGGCCCAGTCCGATGGCGTACAGGCGCACCGTCTCGCCCTGCCGCGCCGGCGTGGCCTTCGTGGCCACCAGCCCGTCGGAGCGGATGACAATGGCCGCGCGCCGCCCGTCTATCTGGTCTTCGATCATCCCGGGCGACAACGGCTTCACCGGCACGCCCGTCACCAGCGTGGCGATTCCATCCACGCTCACGTTGACATCCACCGACGTGCCCGTGATCTCATACGGCACCTGGATCAGCGCCTCTTCGAGCGGGCCTTCCTTCACGATCCAATAAATCGGCGCGTAGGAGGACTTACCGTCGTAGCGGAACTCCACGACCAGGCCCTTGAACTCGGTCGGCAGCCTACCCACCAGCAGGTTCGCCACCGCCGCCCTTGTCACATTTCGGGCGATGCCGGATCCGGACAGGATCACCAGGTTGCCGGGCGCCACGCCCGTCTCGTTGGTCGCGTAGTTTCGGAAGCTCTGCGCGGTGATCCCCGGCCCCGGGAGCCGGGATTGCAGCGAGAAGCTCACCGGCGCGAGGCTCGCCGCCGATGCTGTCACCGTGATTGGACCTGGCGCCGCGCCTGCCGTCACGGTCACCTGCGCGCGCCCGCTGGCATCCGTCACAGAGATCGCCTCGCTTACAGTCGCCGAACCGGCCACCGACCAGTTCACGGTGATCCCCTGCACCGGGCGGTTGATCACGTCCAGCACCTCCACCACCAGAGGTTGCGGGAACGCCGTGTTGGTGGACACGACCGGCTGCCCGTCGCCCGACACTTTCCGCAACGTCGACACCACGGACTCCACGGTCACCCGGAACGTGGCCTCCAGCTGACCCGCGCGGACGGTCACCGTGTACTGGCCCGGAATCACTCCCAGCTGCACTCGCGTGGACACCTTGCCATCGGAGCCGGATGTCGACACCGGGTTCACCAGTTGCAGCGCGTTCGGGTTGGAGACGATCCAGCTCACCTGCGTCCCCGGCAGCGGGTTGCCGCCGGCGTCCACGATTTGCGCCACCAGAGGCAGCGGCAGCGCCTCGCTGACCTTCCCGCTCTGGTTGTTCCCGGAGACAATCAGGGGCGGAACCGGATCGCCCGGTTCGACGATCACGCGAATGTCGTCAATCGCGCTCTCGTTTCCGATCAAGGCATTCACGAATGTGGTGCCGATCTTCCCCTTCGCCAGCAGCGTGCACGTGGCCACGCCCTCAGGCGTCGAAAGCGGGTTCTCTTCCACGCATCCCACCACCGGTCCGGCCGCCGGGTCTGTGTTCCTGCTCGTGAGCTTCAGGGAAACATTGGGAATCGGCACGTTTGCCGGACGACCCACCCCGATGCCGGACTGAACAAAAATCTTGAGCTTCCCCGCTTCCGGTTTGCCCAGCTTCAGAGTGATGGTCCGCTCGGCCGAAGAGGGCGTGTCGAGCGTCACCAGCGGCCTGCCGAACTGATCATTCGGGTACTGCGTCGCATAGAAGGTCGTCTTGCCGAAGTCAGCCACCGCCTCCACCGCCACCTGATAGAACGGCAGCGATGGATCGGTCAAACCGAACACGTACATCTGCATCCTGGCTTCGCCGTTGGCATTGGTACGCGTCGGATTTTCGGTGATGAAATTCACACCGGCGTTCGCTGTCTGCCAGAGGATGTCCTTGTTGGCGATCGGATTCCCGTCGGCATCTACGGCGCGAACCACCAGATCCTGGTTGATCACCCCCACCATCGACAGTTGCCCGTCGCCGGACACTTTGATCAGCTTCGGCCCGGTGGGCGTTCCGCCGCCACCGCCGCCACCGCCGCCTCCGCTGCCTCCGCCTGTCTGCCCCTGAACCGTTGAGGTCAGCGCCACCGGAGCGACATTGCCCGCCAGCGCCTCAATCGTGAACGCGCCCGCTTCCGCCGGGGCCGTCACGTCGACAAAAGCAAAGCCTTCGCGGTTGGTAACCGCCGTGGGCTGGGAAATCCCGGGGCTGCCCACTGCCGCCCGAAACGTCACCGTAGCGCCCTTGACCGGCTTCCCGTTCAGATCGAAAGCGCGCACGAAATAACGCAGCGCCGCGCCTGGCTGCACGGTCTTGCCGGCCCCGTAAGCAAGCAGATTGCCCGGATTCGCGCCAGAGGGGGCCGAGACATATCTCAAGGTTCCGGGCAAGAGATCCCGCTGCATCACATTGCCAAGCCCGACCAGGGGCAGCATGTAATGCCGTCCGGTGCTGTCCACATAAAAGAACCGCAGCGATGTCGGCGTCTCGTCGCTCGCCGCGATCCCCACAATGTTGCTCAGCACCTGCTGCCCCACCTGCATCCCCGCGACATTCAAGCCCCCCCCGATGCCCCGGGTGATATCAAACACTTGTGGAATCGTGGGCGCCAGCCCCAGTACCCGGTCCTCGCGAACCAGCACAACCGGATCCAGCAATTGAGGGCTTGTGCCGAATGGTCCGCCCACGGTGGACACGGCAATTCCGGTGGCCACCAGCGAGCCCGCAGGACTGTTGGTCCCCCGCAACGAGAAGTCCACCAGCCCGATGGAATGCCCCCCCAGGAGCCGCCCGGGCACAAAAGCTTTCGTCCCCGTCGGTGTAAAGTACAGCTTGCCGGGATGCGACAGGCTCGCATTCACCGGCGACGTGCGCGCCAGTTCCCCGAAGGGCGGCGTGCCTGACAGCTCGATGAGGACGTTCGGACCCGTAATGTACAGGCTGCCGAACGGCGCCGCGCTCAGCCGGAGGCTGCCGCCCGGATAGCTGCCCGGAACCGCCACTGGCGCCAGGGGAAGCCAGTCCGACACTCGAACCGGCTGCAGAATGTTGGAATCGGACAGCACCACCAGGTGCGCGCCGTCTTTCGTGAACTCCATGTCCACCGCCGTGGATGGCAGCGGCACGAAGTCCGGCGAAATCTGCTCGTTCGACATCTGCAAGAAGTACAACCGGGCAGGACCAGAGGTCGCAACGATCAGCCGCGCCCCGTCCGGCGACAGCGCCGCCATCGTTGGCGTCCCCGCGCCTGCCGGGAGCGTGACCACCCGGGGCTGCCCGAGCCCGCCCGCAGTCAGGTTGACCAGCGTGATGGGCGCCGCCGCGTTCTGCGTCAGCACGATCAGCCTCGTGCCGTCGTCCGCCAGCAGGATCTGCTGCACTGCGCCCGGCAGGTTCGTGGAGCCCACGACGTCCAGCTGTTCGTTCAGCACGGTCAACACGGGTGCGGAAGGTGTCGCCGTCGAAACCGAGACGACGTAGCCCGCGTGAGCCGCCACCGCCAGCGCGGCGGCCAGAGCCAATGTGTTCAGGAAAATCTTGTTCATCCGGTGCATCGTTTCCTCTTGAGGAAGGGAAGTCCGGCGGCAGCCTCCGCCGGAGAGCGAGGAAGGGAACTGCCTGTATTGTACCACCGCCCGGCCCGCCTCGCAGACACAAAAAAACCGGGGGAGGTTTCCCTCCCCCGGTCTCGGACCGTCAGCCGGTCCGAATGGGTTGTTACTGGTTCAGCGCTTCCATCGGCAGGCTGCTATAGCGGTTGTTGTTGCTGATGGGATTCTGGCTGATGACCAGCGCGATGTAGCCCTGCGCGAACTTGTTCGCACCCAGGTCGCTGATGAAGGCGTACCCGTGAGCGTACTGGAAGTTGCAGCGGGCGATCACGTAGCCGGTGAAGTTCGGCAACGCCGACAGGCCCTGCGCGGAGTTGCCGCCGCTCAGGGTCATCAGCAGTTGCTGGCCACCTGCGATGTTGACCGTGGTGGTCTGGCTGGAGTCGCTCGGCACACCGTAGAAGTACAGCGTGCAGGTGCCTTCCTGCGGGTCGGTGCCGAACGGATCCTTCGAGGTGTTGGAGATCGCGATGCCGGTGTCCCAACCCGTGATGCTGGTCACGAACGGGAACAGGAGCCGGGTCTCGCAAGGCAGGATCTCGAAGGCAGCCGTCGCAGCGCCCGTATCGGTGAAGCGCGGCACCGCCAGCGAAGTCGAGCTCGGCGTGATTTCCGTGCTGATCGGCGCATAGCTGCCCGCCACCGAACCGGAACCAATGGAAGGCAGAGCAGAGCTGTAGGTGATCGGCACCGACACCGTGAGGGTCTCCGATGCACCCACATTGGCCGACGTAACCGTCAAGGTCACCGTGCCGCCACTCTGCGAGACGCTGAGCGTCGTGCCGCCACTCGCCGTCAACGGACCAGAGACGGTTCCGACAGCCACACCGGCCGGCAGACCTGAGAAGACGATTTGCAACTGGGTGGCCTGCGTGGCGACGCCGGCATCCGCCGGCCAGTCGGTCGGCGTCGTATCCCAGTACATCGACTCCGTGTTGTAGATCTGGAGCAGATTGTTCTGGGCAACGGTTTCGCCCCGCGTGCGCCAGGCGTTCGGGATGAGCTCCTTGAACGTCACCTCGACCTCTTCCTCCGGCTCAACGCACTGGATCAGGGTCGCGCCCGTCACGCTGACTTCCAGGCTCTTCTGGATGTAACCCACAACCAGGAAGGGCGAGGACAGCGGCAGCGTGAGCGAGCCGGTCACCGAAACCAGCAGGTTCACCGGCGTCGGGGTCACAGTGAGCCCGGCGGCCGAAGCATTCACGCGGATGTTGACCATCCGCAGAGTGCGCGTCACACCGGTCGTTCCCGGCGGAGTAAACGTGATGTTCTTCCACTCCACGGCCTGGGCGTTGCCCGGGACGGGATCAGCAAAAAACGCGTTCACGCCGACGTCCACCGTGCCAGGGGCCGGGTCGTCAATCAGCAGCGCCGCTTCCAGCTTGCCGGCGTTCGGCGCACCCAGCAGGCGGCTGGTCACGTTGTAGCCCGGCGTGAACACGCGGACGTTGATGATCGCCGGCTGGAAGGGGTTCCCGCCCGTGCAGCGGATAAACGCCTGGCCGACTTCTTCTGCCAAACCTTCCGCACGCAGCAGCGGCGGAGCGCCGCCGTTCAACGTGCAGTTCAACGGATCGAACTGCGCGCTGGCCATGCCGGCGCCGAGCACCAGCACTGCCAGGAGCAGGATCGCTTTGCGAAATTCAAACATTTCCTTCTCCTTGTGAACTGTCGAATTGGAATTGATGAAGGGTCTCTTCAACCTGAGCCTCAGCGGAAGGGGAGAAAGGAATCCATGCCGCCGGAGGCGCCTCAAAAGTGCGGCCGCCGCAGCCGCGCTGCGCCGTCCTGCCCCCTGCGGTCTCCTCCGGTCTTCCGTGGTGGATTCCCATGTAACTCGTAAAATCTCTTCTTCTGTGCCTGCGGGATCCTGACCGACTTGAGTGCCGGGCCCTTCCGGGCACAGTCAGCACCTTCTTATCACCCCGCTCCATCCCAAGTCAAGTGGGAAGATCCCCTGCCTGAGACAAACGGCGCGATGCCAGAACTCCCTACCCTCGGTATTTAAGCACGAAACGTCCTGTTTCGTCAAGCATTTCTGTTGGCCGTCAATAATTTTCTGCCCGGCTCCTCAGGCGTCTGGCCGCCCCGGGCCGCCGTTCCGCCCCCGCCCTCTCAGCGCATCAGCTTCTGCAAACGCCGCATCTGCTGCACGAGTTCGTCGCTGGCATCGGTCATTTCGTTCGTATCGTAAACGACCCTGGGCGTGATAAAGACGATCAGTTCCGTCCTCTCTTTCGAGTAGGAACGGTTGCCGAACGCGCCGCCCAGGACCGGGATGCGGCTCAGGAACGGAATGCCCCCGCTCGATTGCGAGTCGTTCTCGCTGATGATCCCGCCGATGGCGATCATGTCGCCGTCCTGCACGGTCACCTGGGTCGTCACGTTGCGGTTCGAAAAGCTCGGCGACTGGATGCCCCCCACCGGCGGCGGCCCCGGCGAACTCACCTCCTGGTTGATCTCCAGCGTCACCACACCCGACGGGTTCACATGCGCCGTGATCGCCAGGTTCACACCCGTCTTGCGGTTCGTGATCGTGTTGGCGAACAGCGAACTGCCCCCCTGCTGCACGCCGGTCACCGCCTGCGCGGTCAGCATCGGCACCTCCAGCCCCACGTTGATCGACGCCGGAATGCTGTCGGTGGCGATCACCGACGGCGTGCTGATCACCTTCGTTTTCGTCGCCAGCTCCGAGGTCGACAGCGCCGCAAACAGCTCCTTGCTTTGCCGCAGCAGCCACCCCGATGACACGTTCAGCGCCGAACTCGTAAAGCTGCCGCGCAAAGACCGCGGATTCCGCGCGTCGGCGAAGCCCGACGGCGGCGCGTTGCCGCGGTTCTGCAAGAACCAGTCGATGCCCCAGCTCAACGCGCCCGTCAGCTGCACCTCAAAAATGCGGGCCTCGATCAGCACCTGCCGCGGCGGAATGTCCAGCTCCCGCAACAGCCGCAGCACGCTTTCGTAGTCTTCCGGCGTCGCCAGGATCAGCAGCGAATTGTCGCTCAGGTTCGGCACCACCCGCGGGCTCTGCGGCCCGTACATCCCCATCCCGTACATCCCCAGATACCCGCCCGTCAGATCCATGCCCGCCGCGCCCGCCTGCATCTGCGTGCGCGCCTGCGCGCCAGCCTGCCCGCCGCTCTGTTGCCCGGCCTGCGTTTGAGCCGCCCCGCCCGCCACGCCCATTCCGCCGTACGGGCTCATGCCCGGCGCCATTCCCGCGCCCGGATACATCCCCATCCCGTAGCCGCCCCCCAGCCCGGCAAAGCCGCCCCCCATCATCCCGTAGCCGCCCATGCCGGGGTACATCCCCATCCCGTAGCCGCCATAACCGCCATAACCTCCATAGCCCGGATACATCGACATGTAGAGCATCATGATCGACTGGGCCAGCAGCGGCGCCTTGCCATACTTCACGCGATACACATACGTATCGATCTTGCCCGCCGCGCTTTTCACCTTGACGTCCAGCCGCTCGATCCACGTCTGGATCTGCTCGAACACGCCCGGATTCGGCGCCACCGCGATCAGCGTGTTGATCCGGTCCACCGGCACGAACTTCACCGAGCTCAGCTCCTTGCTGAGCGACATCGACTTCAGCAGGTTCTCCAGCTCCTTGGCGAGGTCCGTCGGACGGCTGTTTTTCACCTCGAACAGCTTCACCCGCTGCTTGGCCAGCGCGTCGCTGTCGAACAGCGAGATCATCTCCATCGTCCGCCGCATGCTGCGCCGGCTGTCGAGCACCAGCAGCAGGTTCGCCGGCGGATAGGCCCACGCCCTGCCCTGCGGCCCCAGAAACTCGCCCACCAGCTTCGCCAGCTCGTCCACGTTGGCGTACTTCAGGAACACCAGGTTCAGCATCGGGCGGTCGTCTTCCGGGATGTCCTTCGCATCCACTTCCGGCTTCAGCGGCATGCGCGCCAGTTCCGCCAGCGGCACGATCCGGTACACGCTGCCCGTCTGCACCATCGCCGCCCCGTTGATGCGCAGGATCGTATCCAGCAGCGCCCGCGGGTCGATGTCCCGGATCTCGCCGTAGGTGTTCAGCGTCACCGCCCCGCTCACACCCTTCTCCACCACGTAGTTGATGCGCAGCTGCCGGGCCAGGAAGTCGACCACTTCCAGCAGGCTCACGTTCTGCAGCGACAGCCCGGCGATCAGTCCGGGCTGCGCCTTGGCTGACTGCACCGGCTTGGTCGCTTCCACAGCAGGCGCCGCCGCCTCCCCGGCAGGCTTCGCCTGCGCCGCCGGCGGAGGCTGCTGCACCGTCCCTTCCGCAGACCGCTGCACCGGCGGCTGCTCATAGGCCGCCGGCGCCGGATGCGCCAGCACCATCGCCATCAGCAGCGCCGCTTCCCGGCTCCGATACCGCCAGATCCGCATTCCTGGGCCTCCTTGCACGCCACCCGCCTACCGCTTCGCCTTCTTCCACTCCTCCATCGCCCGCCGCTCCTCCTCGTCCAGTTCGCCCAGCCGCTTCGTCCACGTCTTGCGCCCGAACGGCGTCTGCCGCTCGAACACCGCCTCCTCGCCTCGCGCCTCCACTACACGGACAACAGCCGCCGGCGCCGGCGCCGCCGTCCCCTGCTCCTCCATCCGGATCAGCCCGAACGGCGTCTTTTTGTAGATCCACGTCCGCCCCTGCGCGTCCCTGGCGCGCCAGACGCCATCCTCCAGCTTCTCCGCGCCCGCCGGCAGCGTCAGCGCCTCCGCCTTCGCTTTGGCCTTGCTCGCCTGCCGCTTGGCCTGCTCCGCAGGCACGGTCCCGCAAATTCCGCACGTCAAAACCAGAATCCAGACAAAATGTTTCATTCTCCCGCTCCTTTCCTCTCCCGTCACTGAACCTTCTCCCAGTAGCACGACTGCCCGAAGGGAGTCCGCGCCATCACCTTGCGGTAGCCGTCCGACACGGTCCCGGCGGGGGAGTTGTCGCCCGGCTGGCACGGGCGCGTCGGCGCGCCCGCCTCCCCCCCCGGCCCTTTGGAGTCGCTGAGCGTGCTCACCGTCGATACCGCGGCCGGCTGCGGCTGCCCGGGCTGTTGCGGCGCAGGCGCCGGAGCCGGCTGCGCCGCCTGTTGCGGCTGCGCCGGCGCCGTGCCGCTCTTGTCCCGCAGCTCTTCGAACTTCGCCCGGATCGTGCGGTCCTCCCACTCGAAAACCAGGCCCTCCGGCTCCACCGCCGCCAGCCGGAACTCGCCCACGCTGTCGCCCACCCCATAGGACTTCTGTCTCTTGCCCTGCAAGGCCAGCACCACCCGCGGCCCCTCGCCGAAGTTCATCATCCCGTAGTACAGCGGCAGCGGCGGAACCGGCTTCGGAGCGGCCACTTCGATCACCACATCCGGGTTGCGGTCCCTGCTGAACAGCAGCTTCTGCGCCAGCGGCAGATAGGTGGCTGCCGATATCTGCGGCGCGGGCGCAGGCAGCGACAGTGGCGGCGCCGGAGCCGGCGCGGCGCGCTCCTTCAGGAACGCTTCCTGCCTCCGCGCCCTCTCCTCGTGCATCGCTTGCAACCGCCACGCAGCCGCCGCGCAGCCCGCCAGCAATGCCAGGTTCAGCAGCAGCAGCCGCCCCCTCAAAACGCAGCCCCTCCCTTCTTCTGCGGCGCGAGCTCCCGGGGCACGATCCCGGTCAGCGTCAGCCTCGCCGGAATCAGCTTCCCTTTCCCGCTCGCCTGCGAAATCTGGATCTCTTGCACGGCAATCAGCTCCGGCTGGTTGCCCACGTCGGTTAGAAACGTGACCAGCTGCTCGATCGGGCTCTCCACCGCCACCGTCATCACCACTTCGCCATAGGCGTCGCCCAACGCGCGCGGCGCGCCGAACTCTGTGCCCCGCAACTGAAACGTCTCCGGCTGATTCTTCGCCACCCTCCGCACGATCTCAAGCATCTGCGCCTGCGCCTGCGCCGCCGTCCCGGCGCGGAGGATGCCCTCCTCGCGGCGCCGCAACTCCTCGAGCGCTTTCCTGAGCGTTTCCTCGCGCGCCGGCGCCGATGCCGCCATCCGCCGCATCCGGCGGATCCGCTGCTCCATCTGCTCCACGCTGGAAGCCGGACCCACCACCGCCGCCACGCCGTCCTCCGGCCAGAAATAGACTGCCGTGAACACCGCCGCGCACAGCGCCAGCAACGCCAGCGCGCGGCGGTCGCGGCTCGTCAGCGGGGGCAGCGTCATCGCCCGTCCTCCCGCCTTGCACGGATCCGGAATACGTCGCCAGCCGAGCCGCGGCTCAGCGGCGCGGTGAACTCGGCCGAATGGAAATGCGGCGAGGAGTCCAGCTTCTTCAACAGTTCGTCGGCGCGCGGGCTCTCGCCCCACAGCGTCACCTGGTCCGCCGCCACCTGCAACGACATCAGCCACCCCGGCGGCTCGATCATCTCGTTCAGCTCCAGCACCGTGTCCAGGTGCCCGCGCGTCCGCCGGCGGCAGGACTCGAGCAACTGGATCCGCTCCACCGCCATCGCCAGCTCGCGGTCCAGCTTCTCCACCTTTTGCGCCTGCGGCGCCAGCCGCGCCATCTCGGCCTCCAGCGTCTTCCGGTATTGATGGTCCATCCACGCGCTGTCGGCGATCATCGCCGCGCCCAGCAACACGAGCGAGCCCGCCAGCACCGCCGCCGGCACATACTGCGCGCGCGAACTCGCCGCCCGCATCGCCTCGGGAAGCAGGTTCACCGGCGTTCCCAGATGCGGGCACGCCGCCGCCAGCGCCGCCGCCCACGCCGCCGCCGGCGCCCGCTCCCCTTCTCCGCCTTCCGCCGGCTTTGGCAGGACCTCCTCCCACCCGAGCACCGGCGCGTCCGGCTCCAGCCTCATCTCGGCTGCCGCCAGCGCTGCGGCGCGCTCCGCCTCCGTGTCGAAGACGGCGGAAAACAGCGGATAGGCAGGGCTCTCTCCGTACACTTCCACCGCCGGCTCGCCGGCGTCCTCCACTTGCCGCACCGCCACGAATCCCGCCGGCGGCGGTCCGTACAGGCGCGCAGAAACGAATACGGCGCTGCCGGAGAAGGTCATGCCGGCCAGCTTCACGCCAGCCTCGGCAAACAGCGCCGTGAAAAAATCGATCGTCCGCCGCTCGGCCACGGCCACGCAAAACGACCCGCTGCGGCCCACACGGCGAAAGTCGTGCGTTGCCTCTTCGCTGGCGAACGGATGCAGCGAATCCAGCTGAAAGGCGATGGCCGCCGGCGCGTCCTTGTCTGTCACGCCCGGCAGGCGCACATGACGCGCCACCACTGCCTGACGCGGCAGCACCAGCCACGCCGCCAGGTGCGAGCCCTCGTGCCGGGCCAGGAATTCCGCATACTCGCGCCCCCACTCCGAGGCCGGCCGCTCGCGGTAGTTCTCGATCCGCAGCACGCCCAACTGCCTCGCCCCGCCGGGCCGCACTCGCGCCAGGCACACTTCCAGATCGCGCTCCCCGGCCACGATGCCTGCGCCGGTGCCGAAGCGCAGCAACCCTCGCAGGGCGGGCGTCTCGATCACTGCGGCCATTCCGGCTCTCCCGTATCTGCAGCTGCCGAGTCCTGCCACGCCAGTATCCGGTACCCGCTCGGCGACACCGTGGAAAACATCTGAACCGTCATCGCCACCGCGCGGCGCACGTCGCTCCACCGCCCGTCCGGCCGCCGCAGCCTCGCCGTCGCCCGCAGCGTGTAAATGTTGTCCCCGCTCAGCCGGAACCTCGCCGCCGCAGGCCCCAGCAGTGGCGCCACAGCCTGCAAGTCCCGGATCGGCGCCTGCCGCCGCATCGCCACGATCGCCTCCGCGGCCGGCGCGCTCACCCCCACCGCCATCATCACCGCCGGAGGCGCCGTGTTGATGTCGAACCCCGCCCCCTTGCTGTAGGTCGACAGGCAGTCCCGCAGCCCCGCGCGCCGCTCCACCGCGCCGCCGGGCGTGCGCGCATAGCCGCCATAGAAAAGTTCGGGCGTCACTCCTGCCACCGACATCAGCTCTTCAATCTGTTCAAATGACGCGCGCGGCGCCCGAAAAGACGGCGTGCCCGACAAATACAGCGTGTCCAGGTCGCTCAGCTCGCTGCCGCGCCAGTGCATCACCCCGGCCAGGATCAGCCGCGCCCGCTCCGGCTCCACTCCCAGCACGAACAGCAGCCGCCCCAACTCCTCGCGCGTGATCGTATTGATGTTGAACCTCGAAGACTCCGGGATCACCTCCACCACCGCCACCCCCTCCGGGAATTGCAGCACGAGCCGCGGGTCCAGCGGATCCCAATACCGCGCCCGCCCGGCCTCGTCCCGCGGGCCCGGCCCGTAGCGCATATAGTTGTACGCCCGCTCCACCGCTCCGCACGCCAGATAGTAGGCCCGCAACCCGTCAGCGTCGCCGCCCGCGCGCTCCAGCTCCGTGCGCACCCGCAGCGCCACCGAAAACGCAATCGCGGAAAGCGCCGCGCTCAGCCACAGCACCAGCAGCAATGCGCCGCCGCGCCTGCGCTCACGGCTCATAGAACTCCCCCGGCAGACGGTTCTGGCGGATCAGCCCCGTCACCGTCAGCGCCGCTCCCGACGCCGGATCCAGCGGCGCCATTTCCACCCGGATCGCCGACGGCCAGAGGTTCATCCGCGTCCACGCCTCCACCCACCGCTGGGGACTCACCGTGTCGTCTTCCAGATACAGGAACCGGCACGCCGCCAGCCGGTCCGCCAGCACAAAACTGCGCGGCCCGGGCTGCGGCGGGAGAAACACCGGAAGGATGCCGCCCGTCACCGGATCCGGCGCCGGCGGCGCGCACAGAAACCCGGCCCCGGCCGGCCCCGTGTAGGGGATCTCGTTCACCAGCAGGCGCACGCCGCCTTCCGGCCGGGGCGCGACGAACAGCTCCACCATCTGCGCCCGCCCGCGCGCGCCGCCCTGGATTGAATACCGCGTCACGAATCGCGCCAGACCTGGCAGGCCTTGAAAGAACATCACCGGAGGCCCGCCCTCCTGCAACGGCGATCCCCCGCACCGCGCCATCACCGGCAGAAAGCCCGCAATCTGCTGTTGCAGGATCCGCTGCGCTCCCGCCGCCCGCCGCAGCGATCCGATCCGCCGCTCCGTCGCCTCCATCGCCGAAAGCGCCGCCCGCATCGCGAACAGCACCCCCGCCGAAAGCAGCGCCACCAGGGTCACCGCGATCAGCACCTCGATCAGCGTCAGCCCGCCCTGCCGCGCCCGCCTCACCTCTGCGCCCCTTCCGCCATCTCGCCCTGACTCTCCCGGAAAAACCGCTCGTCCTCCGGCCGCATGAACGCGCCCCGGTAGGAGGACATCTTCAGCGAGCGCCTTGTATCGCCCTGCCGCCACCACACCTCCAGCTCGATCCGGTTCAGAATGCGCGTCCCCACTACCGGCGGCTCGCCCGGCGCTGCCGTCATGCCTTCAAAAGGCAGCACCACCGCCCGCCATCCCGCCTCCACGCCGCCTGTCTCCGCCGCCGGAAACACGCCCTCCAGCGGCACGCCTTTCGGCAGGTCGCGCGTCGCCAGCAGTTCGTCCATCTGCCGCCGCGCCAGCGCCACCGCCCGCTGCGATCCGGCCAGCCTCGCCGCGTTGGCCATCGACGCGCGCAGCGCCCCCAGCAGCCCGGTGACAGCGACACCGAGAATCAGCGTCGCCACCAAGACTTCAAGCAGCGTGAATCCGCGCTGGCGCGCCTGCATCCTTTACCGCGTCTCCTCTTCAGAGACGCTTTCCGGCCCCGTTTCGACGACCGCCGCCGCAGTGAGCGGATCGATCCGCACCATCCGCCTCTGCCCGCGCGCATTGCCGAATACGATCCCCACCCCCGGAAATGGCTCGCCCGGCGCGAGCAGCAGCACTCGCGCCGTCTCCTCGCCCGTCCCCGGCAGGGGCGGCAGCACGGCCACGATCGAGATCCCCGGCTCCAGTTTCAGCTCCCGGCGGTATCCCCCCGCCCGGTCGGCCAACACCAGGGCGCCTTCGGCGCGGTCCACCACCAGCTCCGCCGGCCTCTGCGTCCTCTCCACCCGCGCCATCGCTTGCGTGAGCAGCGCCGCCGCGCCGTCGGCCGCCGAACGCAGCCGCAGCGCGTCCAGCCCCGACGTCACGCTTGGATACGTCAACCCTGCCAGCACGCTCACCAGCATCACCACGATGAGCATTTCGAGCAAGGTGATGCCGCGCTGCCCGCGCATCGCCTACTGCGCCTTCCAGCTCACGATGTCCGCGTTGATCCCTTCGCCGCCCGGCTGCCCGTCCGCCCCCAGGCACACGATCTCCGGCTCGTCGCCCTGCTCGCCCGGATAGCGGTAGAGGTACGGCCGGCCCCACGGGTCGACGGGAATCTCCTGCGGCAGATACGGTCCTTGCCACTGCGGCACATTCTGGGGACGCGTGCGCAGCGCCTGCAGCCCCATCTCCGTCGTCGGGTACGTCCCCGTGTCCAGCTTGTACGCCCCCAGCGCCGTCATGAAGGCGTTGATCTGCGCCCGCGCCGCCGTCACCCGCGCAGTGTCGCCCTTGCTCAGCAGCTTCGGCGCCACCAGCGCCGCGAACAGCGCGATGATCGTCAGCACCACCAGCATCTCGATCAGCGTGATGCCCCGCCTTGCGCGCCCTCCTCGCCTGTTGCCGTTTTTCATCGCCGGTCTCCTTCCCTTCCCATCTCCATTACATCGCCAATTCGTTGATGCCGCTGATGGCCATCAGCATCGACAGGATCAGCGCCCCCACCGCCACGCCCATCACCAGAATCACCAGCGGCTCGAACAGCGACGTGAACCGCTTGATCGACGCCCGCGTGTCCGCCTCATAGATCTCCGCCGCCCGCAGAAACATCGTGTCCAGCCGCCCCGTCTCCTCGCCGATGGTCAGCAGGTGGGCGGTGAGCGGCGGAAATACGCCAACCGCCGCCAGCGGCGCGCTGATCCCTTCTCCGCGCTTCACTCCCTGCGCCACCAGCTCCAGCGCGTCCGCCATGCGCCGGTTCGTCAGAATCGCCCGCGCGATGTGGATCGACTGGATCAGCGGCACGCCGTTCGCCGTCAGCGTCCCCATCGCCCGCGCAAACTGCGCCGTCTGCGCCTTCCTCAGCGCTTCGCCCAGCAGCGGCAGCCTCAGCCGGAACCCGTCCCACCAGTACCGCCCCGCTGCCGTCCCCACGTAAACGCGGAAAGCCGCCAGCGCCGCCAGCGCGCCGCCCAGCACCCACAGCCCGTAGGCCTGCACCCAGCGGCTCGCCTCCAGCATCGCCTCGGTCATCGCCGGCACCCGGATCCCTGACGTCGCAAACGCCGCCGCAAACCGCGGCACCACGTAATACATCAGCACGAAGATCGACCCCGCCCCCACCAGCACCAGCAACGCCGGATACACCAGCGAGCTCACAATGTAGCCCCGCAGCTCGTCGCGCGTCTTCTCGTATTCCGCCAGCCGCTCGAAGATCGCCGCCAGCGAGCCCGACGCCTCCCCGGCGCGCACCATGTTCACATAGATCTCGGGGAAATACGCCGGCCGCGTCGCCAGTGCGTCGGCCAGCGACTTGCCCCCCTTCAGCGCCCGCAGAACGTCCTCCACCACCTCGCGGAACTCCGCCCGTTCCGCCAGCTCCGCCACAATCGACAGCGCCCGGTCCAGCGGCACTCCCGCACTCAGCAGCGTCGACAGCTCCTGCGTGAAGAACAGCACGTCCCGCCGCCGTCCCGGACGGAACGACGGCAGGCGGATCTCGCCGCGCCCTTGCGGCGCCAGTCCCACATACAGCGGGATCAGCCCCTGCCGCCGCAGCTCGCGCGCCGCCGTCTTCTCGTCCGGCGCGCTCAGCACGCCCGTGCGCTGCTTGCCGTCGGCGGTCACCGCGCGGAAATGCAGTTGCAGCATCGCCACGTCAGAACTCCTGCGTCACCCGCAGCACTTCCTCCGCCGTCGTCACCCCTTGCCGCACCTTCAGCCAGCCGTCCTCCCTCAGCGGACGCATCCCGTGCCGCCGCGCCGCCTCGGTCAGCGCCGCCGCATCGGCGCCCGCCATGATGAGCTTGCGGATCTCGTCGTCCATCTCCATCATCTCGAAGATGCCCACGCGCCCCAGATAGCCGGTGCCGAAGCACCGCTCGCAGCCGCGCCCGCGCCACGCCGGAATCAGCTCGCCCGCGGGCGTCAGCCGCTCCCCGTCCCGCTCCTTGCACCCCGGGCAGATCACCCGCACCAGCCGCTGCGCCAGCACCGCCACCAGCGACGAGCAGATCAGGTAGTTCTCCACTCCCATGTCCGTCAGCCTTGTGATCGCGCTCGGCGCGTCGTTGGTGTGCAGCGTCGAATACACAAAGTGCCCGGTCAGCGCCGCCCGGATCGCCACCTCCGCCGTCTCGTAGTCGCGGATCTCGCCCACCATGATCACGTCCGGGTCCTGCCGCACGATGTGCCGCAGCCCGGCGGCGAAGGTCAGCCCGATCTGCGGGTTCACGTGGATCTGGTTGATCCCGTCCATCTGGTATTCCACCGGATCCTCGATCGTGATGATCTTCTTGTCGCTCTGGTTGATCCGCTTCAGCGCCGAATACAGCGTCGTCGACTTGCCGCTGCCCGTCGGCCCGGTGACCAGGAAAATCCCGTGCGGCAGCTGCGTGAAGTGCTCCATCCGCGCCAGCATGTGCTCGTCGAAACCCAAGTTGCGCAGGTCGTAGAAGTCGCCCGCGCTGCGGTCCAGCAGGCGCATCACCACGCTCTCGCCATATAGCGTCGGCAGCGTCGACACGCGCAGGTCCACCTCGCGGCCCAGCGTCTTCATCTTGATCCGCCCGTCCTGCGGCAGCCTCCGCTCGGCGATGTTCATCTTCGCCATCAGCTTCAGGCGGCTGATCACCGCCGCCTTCAGCTCCCGCGGCGGCGGCTCCTGCTCCTGCAACACGCCGTCGATGCGGAAGCGCACCTTCACCTCCTTCTCGAACGGCTCGATGTGAATGTCGCTGGCCCGCTTCTCCACCGCCTGCGCGATCATCGCGTTCACCAGCCGGATCACCGGCGCTTCGCTCGCCATGTCGCGCAGCTGCTCGAGTTCCGCCGCCGTCTCCGCGTCCTCCCCCACTGCCGCCGCCTCGGCTTCTTCCTCCCCGTAGTAGCGCTCCAGCGCGTCGGCAATGTCGCTCTCGGGGGCGATCTCCGCCCTCACCCGCAGCCCCGTGGCCGCGCGCACCGCCGCCAGCGTCTCGAAGTCCAGCGGATCGGCCATCGCCAGCACCAGAGCCCCGCCGTCCATCCGCAGCGGGAACACGCGCGCCTGCCGCAGGAACCGCGCCGGCAGCCGCTCGGTCTCCGGCGTCACCAGCGGCGGCCCGTCCAGCTTCGACACCGGGATCGCCTGCTGCTCGCTGAGCGCCTGCACGATGTCCCTCTGCGAGGCAAAGCCCAAATCCACGAGGATCCGCCCCAGCTTGTCCCCCCGCTCGCGTTGCAGCTCGAGCGCGCGCTCCAGGTCTTCGGCCCCCAGCAGCCCTTTGCGAACCAGGATCTCGCCCAGCCGCATACAGTCACTCTTCCCGCACGCGCACGATCTGCGCGAGCGCGCTCCGCGGCTGCCGCTCCAGCGCCACTTCCAGCAGCGCCCCCCGCCGCCCCTGCATCTGGATCAGCCGCGGCAGCCCCGCCGTGTCCTCCCACGGGTTGGACCACAGCATCAGCGCCAGCGCCACCTGCTCGTCCGCCGGCAGCCGGTCCAGCGACTGCGCCGCCGCCAGCAGCAGATCCTGCATCAGCCCGCGAATCTGCGGCAGCCGCTTCAGCTTCAGCTCGCGCACCCGCGCCACGTCTTCCTTCGACAGCGCCGGACGGAACGGAGACATCCCCGGCGCCGGCGCCAGGTTGATCTCCGCCGTAAATGCCACCCCGTAGCCGTCCAGGTAGACCCCGCGCGTCATCCCCAGCACCTCCACCGGGCGCTCCAGGTCGAACCGCGCGAGCCTCTGGTTGAACGACTTCTCCATGGCGGCGATCTCCTGCCGCGTGGGCCGCGCATTCTGCCCCGGCAGAATCGCCGCCAGTACCGCTGCCATCATCCATGCCCGCATCAATCGCCTCCGTATTGCGCGCTGGCCAGATACACGTTGTTGATCCGCTTCTGCAACAATTCGAACGCCGCCGTCACGTCCCGCAGGTCCGCCCGCCGCTCGTTCTCCACGCGCTGCTCGAACGCCGCCAGCCGCGCCTCCAGTTGCGCCGCCGCCGGCCCGATTTGCGCCTTCACCGCCGCCTCCACCCGCGCGGGCATCTGCCGCTGCATTTCCTCCTCCACCAGCTTCCGGATCTCCACCGCGTCCGCCTTCGCCGGCGGCGCCGGTGGCGGCGCCAGCAACCCGTGCGCGAAGATCGCGCCCGCAATCACGAGCGCGCCGGCGAAGCCCCACGCGGGCGCGGGCATCCTCCACATCCGCTTCCACCACGGCAGTTCGAACACCGGATCGGAGACAAACGCCAGCCGCCGCGGCGCCGGCTGCTGTGGCAGCCGCCGCACGGCTACAATCGTCAGCCCCAGCGAATCCACCTCCTGCCGGCACGCCGCGCAGCCCCTCAGGTGCTCTTCCATCTTCCGCCGCTCTTCCGGCGGGATTTCCTGAAGCACGAAACCCTTCCAGTCGTATTCAGCGCAAGGCATCGCGATCCTCCTCGCTCCCTTTCATCCTTCCGCCCCGCTCCGCGCCCGCCTCTCCGCCGGCGCCAGCGCTTCCTTCAACAACTCGAGCCCCGTGTACACGCGCGACTTGATCGTGGACGCCGGGCAATCCAGAATCGCTGCGATCTCCTCGAACTTGAACCCTTCATAGACCTTCAGCAGCACTGCCTCGCGCTGCTCGGGACTCAACCGCGCGAGCGCCGCCTCTACCGCCAGCGACGCCTCCACCGGCGCCATGGTCGGGCCCCGCAGCGCGGCCGCCGTCGCTTCGTCCAGCTCTGACTCCCGCTGCGGGCGCCGCAGGTGCGACATCGCCTCGTTGTGCGCAATCCGGTACAGCCACGCCCCGAAGCGCCCCGCATCCTCCAGCCGCGCCAGGTTCTGGTACGCCTTCAGAAACGTGTCCTGGCACAGATCCATCGCATCCTCGGCGTGGCCGGTGATCCGCAACAGGTAGTTGTAGATCCGCCCTTCCCACCGGGACACAAGCGCGTTGAACGCGTCCAGGTCGCCCTTGCGGGCGCGCCCGGCCAGTTCCCGGTCCTCGGCTTCGCGGAATATCAACTGCGCGGCTCCCTCGCCATTGTTCCTGATCCGGCCGCCTGATTCAAAGACGCGCCCCGCTGCCGAAAAGTCGAACCGCCCCCGCGCCGGGATACCATGGCTGTTTTGGGGAGGTCTCGCCCTGAGCACGCCGTACCCGGACTCGGTCCGCTTCCTCTATGCGCTCGGCAACGAGCACCGCACCATCAAACTCGGGCTGGACCGGATCCGCACCCTGCTCGAACACCTCGGCAGCCCCCACCGCGCCTGCCGCTTCGTCCACGTCGCCGGCACCAATGGCAAGGGCTCCACCTGCGCCATGATCGAACGCGCCCTCCGCGAATCGGGCGTGCTCACCGGCCTCTACACCTCCCCCCACCTCGCCGAACCCGTCGAACGCGTCCGCATCCTCGGCCGCGCCGTCCCCTTCGCCGACTTCTCCGCCGCCTTCGACGCCGTCCACGGCGCCGCCGGGCGCCTGCTCGCCTCCGGCGCCATCGACATGCGCCCCACCTACTTCGAAACCATCACGGCCATGGCTTTCGTCCTCTTCCGCCAGTACCGCTGCGAAACCGTCGTGCTGGAAACAGGCATGGGCGGACGCCTCGACGCCACCAATGTCGTCGATCCCGAAATCTCCGTCATCACCCCCATCGACTTCGATCACGAAAAATTCCTCGGCAACACGCTCGCCCGGATCGCCTTCGAGAAGGCGGGCATCATCAAGCCCGGCCGCCCCGTCGTCGCCGCGCGCCAGCATCCGGAGGCAATGGACGTGATCGAACGCACCGCGCGCGAGCGCGGTTCGCCCTTGCTCCGCGCTTCCGCCTGGCGCACCTCGCATCTCGAACTGCACCCCTACGGCAGCCGCTTCACCGTGCACGCCCCCGGCGGCATGGAGTTCCGCATCGAACAGCCCCTCATCGGCGCCCACCAGGTGGAGAACGCCCTCACCGCCATCGCCGCCCTGCACGAACTCGGCCTCTCCCCGGCCCGGATCCAGCGCGGCATCGCCGCCGCCGATTGGCCCGGGCGCCTCGAGCCGGTGCGGCGCAACCCGGACGTCTTCCTCGACGGCGCCCACAACCCTGCCGGCGCCCGCGCCCTCGCCGCCTACCTGCGGCATTTTCATCACGACCGCAAGACCTGGCTGATCTTCGGCGCCATGCGCGACAAAGACCTCCACTCCATCGGCTCGCCACTCTTCCATCTCGCCTCCGAACTGATCTTCACCGCGCCCGCCCAGACGCGCGCCTTTCAGCCGGAGGAGATCCTCTCCCTCACCGGCGAGCGCCGCGCGCGGCTCGCCCCGGACATCCGCGCCGCGCTCGAACTCGCCTCCCCTGCCGCGCCCGAAGACCTCATCGTCGTCACCGGCTCGCTCTATCTGGTCGGCGAGGCGCGCGAGCTGCTCGTGGGATAATCGGGGGTTCCTGCGTCACGATGACGTCCAGCTACTGGTTCTCGCTCCTGGTTCGCGCCCCCCTCGTCATTCTCTCCACCGCCGTGATGGGCACCCTCAGCCTCATCGCGTCCCTGTGGGACCGCAGCGGGCGCCAGCAGCTCGCCATCGCCCGCGTCTGGGCGCGCATGCTGCTCGCCGCCGCCGGCGCGCGCGTCGCCGTCGTCGGGAAAGACAAGCTCGATCCGCGCGGCGTCTACGTCGTCTGCCCGAACCATGTCAGCTACATGGACACGCCCGTCCTGCTCACTCACATCCCCGTGAACTTCCGCTTCCTCGCCAAGGAGGAACTGCTCGCCATCCCCTTCATTGGCGGGCATCTCAAGCGCGCCGGCAACATCAGCGTCCCGCTTGACGATCCCCGCGCCGCCCTGCGCGTGCTCAGCGCCGCCGGCAAGGCGATGCAGGAGAACGGCGTCTCCATGCTTGTCTTTCCCGAAGGCGGGCGTTCGGAATCGGGCGAGCTGCGCGAGTTCAAGGACGGCGCCGCCTACCTCGCCATCAAGGCGCAGGTGCCGCTCGTCCCTGTCGCCCTCATCGGCGTGCGCGACATACTTCCCATGCACTCCCACCACCTCCGCCCGGGGCGCGTCACCCTTCGCATCGGCGATCCCATCCCCGCCGCGGGTCTGAAGACCTCCGACCGCGCCGAACTCACCGCCCGCCTCCACTCGGCCGTCCGCGCCCTCCTCGACCAGGGCCACGCCTGAGCGGCCCGCGCCGCTATACTCGAAAATCATGCGCGGGCTCATTCTCTGGCTGGGCGTCTCCACCCTTCTTCCGGCGCAGGCGCCGCAAACCTCGCTCGACGTGCGCGAATATGAGCCGCGCTCCTCGCTCGTCGTCCCGCAAAATCCGCGCACCCGCGCTAAATTCCCTTTCATCGACGTCCACAACCACCCGCGCTTCCCGATGCCTCCCGAACAGGCACAGAAGATGCTCGCCGACATGGACTCGCTCAATATGCGCATCATGGGCAGCCTCTTCGTCCGCGGCGGCAACGGCGAGCGGCTCCGCCAGGCAGTCCAGAGCGCGCAGGAACTCGCTCCCGGGCGCTTCTTCTTCTTCGCCAGCCCGGACTATTCCGGCATCGACGATCCCGGTTACGGCAAGCGCGCCGCCGCCCGGTTTGAAGAGGACGTCCGTCTCGGCGCCCGCGGGCTCAAGGTCTGGAAAGACCTCGGCCTCATGCTGCGCGACTCGCAGGGCCGGCGCATCCCGATCGACGATCCCCGCTTCGACCCGCTCTGGGAGGCCTGCGCCCGCCTGAAGACCCCCGTCTTCATCCACACCGCCGATCCGCGCCAGTTCTGGGAGCCCGTCGACCGCTTCAATGAGCGATGGCTGGAGCTCATGGAGGTCCCCGGGCGCCGCCGCGATCCGCAAAAGGACCCGCCCTGGAAGCAGCTGATCGAAGAGCAGCACAACCTCTTCCGCCGCCATCCGCGGACCATTTTCATCAACGCCCACCTCGGCTGGCTGGGCGGCGATCTCGCGCGCCTCGGCAAGCTCATGGACGAATGCCCCAACGTCCACACGGAAATCGGCGCCGTGCTGGCTGAACTCGGCCGCCAGCCCCGCTTCGCCCGTGCGTGGTTCCTCCGCCACCAGGACCGCGTCGTCTTCGGCAAGGACTCCTGGAACCCCTCCGAGTACCACACTTACTTCCGCGTCCTGGAAACCGCCGACGAATACTTCCCCTACTACCGCCGACGCCACGCCTTCTGGGCCATGTACGGGCTTGAGTTGCCCGACGACGTGCTCAAGAAGCTTTACTACAAGAACGCGTTGCGCCTGATCCCCGGACTCGACGCTTCCGCGTTCCCCAAGTAGCGCCGCCCGCTCCTGGCCTGCTTCCGCTGGCATATGATGATCGCCGGGCCGCGCCGCAGGCGCAGCCTCAAGGAGGCGATCCAGCCATGCACACGACACGCCGCGGTTTTCTTGCGACGGCGGCATCTGCCTCGCGCGTCATCGGCGCCAACGACCGCATCCGCCTCGGTGTGATTGGCACGGGCGGCCGTGGAAAACATCTCATCCGGATGGCCCGGCTCGCAGGCGGCTGCGAAATCACCGCCGTCTGCGACGCCTGGAACGTGCGCGCCGGGGAAGGCGCCGCCGAAGCGGTCAAGCAATTCGGCGGCTCTGCACCCGCGCAATACGGGGATTACAGAAAGCTCCTCGACCGCAAAGACGTCGACGCCGTCATCGTCGCCACCCTCGACCACTGGCATTCGCGCATGACCGTCGACGCGCTCCGCGCGGGCAAGGACGTCTTCGTCGAAAAGCCTATGACGTCGCTTCCCGAGCAGGGCCACGACATCGTCCGCGCCGTCCGCGAGACAAGAAAGCTCGTGCAGGTCGGCGTGCAGCAGCGATCCATCGATCACTTCATCGAGGCCAAACAGCGCTACTTCGACACCGGCCGCATCGGCCGCGTCCACACGGTGCGCACCTACTGGAACGCGAACACCGGCTACCTGGCGCCCGTGCCGCCCGGCATGGAAACCAAACCTCCGGGCCTCGACTGGGACGCCGTCCTCGGCTGGCTGCCCAAACGCCCTTGGAATCCGAAGATGTACTTCAACCGTTTCGCCTACTGGGAGTTCTCCACCGGCGGGCAGACCGGCGGGCTTTTCGTCCACCTGGTCGACGTCGTGCACTGGTACCTCGGATTGCACAAACCGCTGTCAGCCGTGGCCCTCGGCGGCATCTACCAGTACGACGACGGGCGCGACACGCCCGACAACATCAACTTCATCCTCGACTATCCGCAGCGTGTCAACGTCACCTTCGAGGCCACCATCACCGACCTCAACCCACGCGAATCGGTCGACATCGTGTTCCTCGGCTCCGAAGGCCGCCTGCACATCTTCCGCTCCGGCTACCGGTTCCTGCCGAAGGAGGGCGAGTCCGAGGTGCAAAAGGGCGGCCCGGAGCCCGCGCACATGGCGAATTTCCTCGATTGTGTCCGCACCCGCAGAGAGCCCAACGCCAACGCCGTCGACGGGCACTATTCGGCCATGGCCTGCCACATCGGCAACATCGCCTATCGGGAGGGACGCCGTGTGGAATGGGATCCGCGATGGGACGTCTGAATCCTGCCGGAAAGGAGATCCGCCATGACGCCGGGCATCAACATGGAATTCATCCGCTGCGAGGACAAGCCATTCGCCGCCGGGGTGGCCCGCGCGGCCGCCATCGGCTATCGCTATATCGAGCCGATGGTCCACAACGGGCGCGAACTGCTCAGCGAAGCCGGCTACTTCCACTCGGTCTCGATGGACGAGGAGCCTCTGTTTCTCCGCGACCTCATCGAAGGCCACGGGCTGCGCTGCTCCGGCCTTTCGGCCCACACGCCGCTAATGCGGCCTGAAATCAGCGTCCCGTACCTCGAAAAGGCGATCCGCTTCGCCCATGCGCTCGGGGCGCTGGTCGTCAATACCGACGAAGGCATCCGCCCGCCTTGGCTCGATGACGCCGAAATCTGGCACGTGATGCGCTACACGCTCAAGAAGGTCCTCCCTGTGGCCGAACGCTACGGCGTCTTCATCGGCATCGAACCGCACCAGTCGATCTCGAAGACCGCCGAAGGGCTGCTGCGTATCGCCACGCTGGTCGACTCGCCGATGCTGCGCATCAACTACGACACGGGCAACGCGTTTCTGGCCGGCGAAGACCCTTACGCCGGGCTGGAAGCGGCAGGCCCCCTCATCGTTCACGTGCATGCCAAAGACATCTCTCTCCAACATGCCGAAGCCGAACACGGCAAGGTAACCGGAACCCCGGTGGGCTGCGCCTGCGGCGACGGGGTCATCGACTGGCGCCGCGTCGTGGCCATCCTGAAAAAACACGGCTTCGACGGCGTGCTGAGCGTGGAGTGCGGCACCCCGGAACAGGCCGCCCGCTCCCTGGCCCATCTCAACGAGGTGATCGCCCATGCGTAGCCTCTTTCTGTTCTCCGCCGCGCTCTGCGCTGCCGCCCAGCCTCCCGCCGCCGTGCCGGACCGCTTCTACTTTGAGGAAGGTAAAATCCGGGTCCTCATCCTCACCGGCAGGAACAATCACGACTGGCGCGCCACCACGCCCCTGCTTCGGCGCGCCCTGGAAGCCACGGGGCGGTTCGACGTGCGCGTCACCGAGGAGCCGTCGGGCCTCGACGAAAAAACATTGCGGCCCTATGATGTTCTGGTCTCGAACTACTGCGGCCCGCGCTGGGGCTCGCCCGCCGAAGAAGCCGTGGAAGGCTTCGTCCGCTCCGGCAAGGGGCTCGTCGTCGTGCACGCCGCCAGCTATCCCTTCGGCGACGCCGTGGTGCTCGGGGAGAAGATGACCCGCACCGGCGTCTATCAGGCGCCTTGGGCTGCGTGGGGCGAGATGACCGGCGCTGTGTGGTCGGAGAAGGAGCCCCGCACCGGCCACGGCCGCCGGCATGCTTTTCGCGTCCAGTGGGCTGATCCGCAGCATCCGGTCGCTCAGGGCATGGCCCCCTTCCTTGTCTCCGACGAGCTCTATCACCATTTCCGCCTGAAGCCGGACATCCACGTCCTCGCCGATGCCTTCGACGATCCGGCGCAGAACGGCACCGGCAAGCGCGAACCGCTCATCTGGACTCGCTCCTTCGGCAAGGGCCGCGTCTTCCACACCGCGCTCGGCCATGACGTCGACGCCATGCTCGCGCCCGGCTTTCTCTCAAGCTACGCCCGCGGCGTCGAATGGGCTGCCACGGGCGAGGTTCGCCTTCCGGCGCAGATCGACCTGGACCCGAAAGAGCCTGGCGCCGTGCGCGCCCTTCTGGTCACCGGTGGCCACGATCACGAGACGTCCTTCTACTCTGTCTTCGAAGGCTGGCGCGATGTGCGCGTCAACGTGGATCCGCACCCCGTCGCTTTTCGCCATGACCTGCGCAAGCTTTACGACGTGCTCGTCCTCTACGACTCCATCCAGGTGGAGCATCTGCCGGAACAGCACCGGGAAAACCTGCGCGCGTTCGTCGAATCCGGCAAGGGCGTCGTGCTCCTGCACCACGCCATCGTCAACTTCGCCGGCTGGGAATGGTGGTGGCGCGAGGTCGTGGGCGGGCTGTACGTGCTCCGCCCACAGCCGGGCATGCCCGCATCCAGCTACCTCCACGACGTGGAGATGGTCGTCGAGCCGGTCGGAGGCCACCCTGTCACCCGCGGCCTGCCGCCCATGCGGATCTTTGATGAGACTTACAAGACCGTGTGGCGCCGCCCGGACGTGATCCCGCTGCTGAAGACCAGCCACCCAACGAGCGACGAAATCATCGGCTGGATCAGCCCCTACCCGAAATCGCGCGTGGTCTTCCTCCAGCCGGGCCACGGGCGCCAAACGCACGAACTTCCCTGGTACCGCCGCCTCGTCCGCCAGGCCATCCTCTGGTCAGCCGGCCGCTAACCGCGATTTCTCACACCTCCCCCAGCGGAGCGCTGGGAGGCGGCGGGCGAGTCGGATTTGAGGTCAAAATCGGCTGCCGTTTTTCCTGATTGCG
>Ga0209018_1000913_pt1 | contig 25802 bp, 21 predicted proteins | sample YNPBryBLVA2012_FD_185814 | JGI IMG/M metagenome (GOLD analysis project Ga0209018, IMG submission 185814) | Anoxygenic and chlorotrophic microbial mat microbial communities from Yellowstone National Park, USA - YNP Bryant BLVA 2012 (SPAdes)... ...
TTCTGCCGCCGCCAGGCGAGCCTGCCCATCCACCCCTATCTGAACGACGGCGAGGCGCGGGCGGTGATCGAGGCCTGCAACCGCTGGACGGGCGTCTAGCGGGCCTCCGCGCGGCGGGATATGCTGGAACGCATGAGACGTTCGATCTGCGTGTTTCTCATGCTGGCCGCGGCAGCCGCGGCGCTGGCGCAACTGCCGAAGGGCGTACGCCCGCCCGGAGAGGACTGGGTCCAGCTCTTCAACGGAAAGGACCTGACCGGGTGGAATCCGGTGGGCAAGGAGGAGTGGACTGTTGTTGACGGCGTCCTGATCGGCCGCGCGGTCACCAGGGAATACGGCTATCTGGAGACGGCGAAAGATTACCGGAATTTCCAGCTGTCCCTGAAATTCAAGTGCATCGGCACCGGAAATTCCGGCGTGTATTTCCACACGCGCTTCAAGCCCGGCACGGCGGATGTGAGCCAGGGCGCGCAGTTCGAGATCGACTGCACTGTCGGCCGGCACACCGGGGGCGTTTACGGCTTCGGGCGCGCCTGGATCGTCTGGCCCGCGCCGGAGAACGAGACCGTGGTGCGGCAGAACGAATGGAACGAAATGCTGGTGACGGTGAACGGCAACCGCTACACGTCGCGGCTGAACGGCGTCCAGATGATCGACTTCACCGATCCGCGCGCGCCCTTTCTGACGGGAACCATCGCCCTCCAGCTGCACTCCGGCGGCGAAGGCCACATGCAGTTCAGGGATATCTGGGTGCGCGAGCTGCCGTAACGGGAACTCCGCTTCTGCTACCCTCGAAGTACAAGGCTCGCCTCCGGGCTTTTCTTTTATGCATCCAGAACCGGGCGGCTGGCGCCGCGCCCGCCGCGCTTCCACACTTTTCCTCATGATCGTTGCCAACACGATTGCCGCTGACGCGCCGCCGGCGCTCCAGATCCGGCAGAAAACCCTGAAAAACGGGCTCAGGATCGTCGCCGCCGAGGACCGCTCCCGCCCTGTGATCAACCTGCAGGTCTGGTACCACGTCGGCTCGAAGGACGAGAAGCCGGGACGCACCGGCTTTGCCCACCTGTTCGAGCACATGATGTTCCGCGGCTCGAAGAACGTTGGGCCCGAAGAGCACATGCGCCTGGTCCGGCAGGCGGGCGGCGTAGTGAACGCCTACACAAATTTCGACACCACCGTCTACTGGGAGACCTTCCCCTCCAACTACCTGGAGCGCATGCTCTGGCTGGAAGCCGACCGCATGGCGACGCTTGACGTCAGCGAGGAGAACTTCCACAAGGAGCGCGAAGTGGTGAAGGAGGAGCGCCGCCTCCGCGTGGAGAACCCGCCCTACGGAAACCTGCTGGAAGAGGTGTTGCGCAACACCTACGTCCGCTATCCCTACAAGCACTCGCCCATCGGCTCGGCCGAGGATCTCGACCGCGCCACCCTGGACGACGTCCGCGCGTTCCACAGCCTTTACTACGTGCCGAACAACGCGACCGTCGTTCTGGTGGGCGATTTCGACACAAGCGAAGCCTTCCGCCTCGCGGAGCGCCACTTCGGCGCCATCCCGCGCGGCAGGCGCGTGCCGCGGGTGCGCGCCACCGAGCCGGAGCAGAAGCAGAGGCGCGAAGCCTCGTTGAAGGACCCCAAGGCGCCGCTGGACGCCGTCGTCGGCGCCTACCCTCTGCCGCCCGCCGGACATCCCGACAGCTACGCGCTCGAGATCGCCTCCATGATCCTCTCCGCCGGGCAGAGTTCGCGCCTTTACCGAAAACTCGTCTACGAGGAGCAGGCGGCGCTCGCCGCGCAGGGCGAGGCGCTGCTGCTCGAAGGACCGTCGATCTTTTTCGCCTACGCCATCGCCAATCCCGGCAAGGATATCCGCGACATTCTCGCAAAAATGGAAGCGATTTTTGCCGAGATGGCGGAAAACCCTGTGACGGAAGCCGAGGTGGACAAGGCGAAAAACCAGATTTTGGCCTCCTTCATCCTCGAGCGCGAGAGCATGCAGGCCAAGGCGGATTTCCTCGGCAAGTGCGCCGTTCTGCTGAACGACCCCTTGCGCTACAACAGCGAACTGGACCGCTACCGCCGCGTCACGGCCGCCGACGTCCAGCGGGCCGTGAAGACGTATCTGTCGCCGCAGCGGCAGACGCGCGTGTTCATCCACCCGGCGGCCAACGCCGGAAAGTAGCCGGAAATCTGGAGTCTCCCCGTGCGGCTCTCTCCTGCCTGCCTGCTGATGATTGCCATGACGATCAACGCCCAACCCGTGCAGAAAGCCGCGCCGCCGCCGCCTTCGGCGCCGCGCCCCTACGAGTTCCCCCGCACCGTGCCCCGCACGCTCCCCAACGGCCTGCGCGTGCTGGCGGTGGAAGACCGCCGCCTCCCGCTGGTCGCCGCCTCGCTCCAGGTGCTGGCCGGCCACGCCTACGCGCCGCCGGAAAAGGCCGGGCTCGCCTCGCTGGCGGCCGCTCTGCTGAGGGAAGGGACCAGAACGCGCAGCTCGCAGCAGATCGCCCAGGCTGTCGACAGCGCCGGTGGCCAGCTGAACGCCACGGCCGGAACGGACGCGGCGACTGTGTCGATGGCATTCCTCAAGAGCCGCGCCTCCCTCGGCTTCGAACTGATGGCCGACATTGTCCAGAACCCCGTGTTCGCGGAAGAAGAGATTGAGCGGCAAAGGCAGCAGGCGCAGTCGTCTCTCGCCGTGCAGTACGCCACCGCACAGTACCTGTCGGGCGTGGCCGCCGCCCGCGCCATCCTCGGCACGCATCCATACGCCTGGCCCGGCGACGGCACCCCCGACACCGTCGCCGCGCTGAAGCGCGAGGATCTCGTCCGCTTTTACGAAACCTGCTACGCGCCCAACCGCGCCTGGCTCGTCATCGCCGGCGATCTGAGCCCCGACGAGGCCTTTGCTTTTGCCGAGAAGTGGTTCGGCGGCTGGCGCAAGCAGGGACCGCCCGACGAGCCGCTCCCGCCCGCCCCTGCGCGGGAGCCGCGCGTGCTGATCGTCGACATGCCCACCGAGAACCAGACGCACATCGCGGTCGGGCATGCCGGCATCCCCAGGAACCATCCCGACTACATCGCCCTTCAACTCGGCAACCAGATCTTCGGAGGCAGCTTCAATTCACGGCTGAACATGAAGCTCCGCGCCAACGAGGGGCTTACCTACGGCGCGAGCTCGTATTTCGAGCCCAGCCGCTTCGCCGGCATTTTCGAGGCCAGCACCTTCACGCGCACGGAGAAGACCGCCGCCGCGATCCGGATGCTCGTCGACCTGATGAAGGAATACCGCGAAAATCCCGCCACCGAAGCGGAATTCGAAGAGGCCAAGGCATACCTTTCGGGCTCGTTCGCCATCGCCACCGAAACCGCCTCCTCGGTGGCGGCGCGGGTGCTCGCCGCAGAGGTCAACGGACTCGGCAGCGACTACTGGGCGCGCTACCGCGAGCGGCTCGAAAAGCTCACGCGGGCGGAAGTGGAAGCGGCCGTGCGGCGTTTCCTGCAACCCGACAAGCTCGCCATTACGGCCGTCGGCGATGCCAAAGCGTTCGCCAAGGACCTGCAAACCTACGGTCCGGTGCGCGTGATTCCGGTGGCGGATCTGGATCTGGCCTCGCCGGATCTGATCAAGCCGAAGCCCCGGCAGTAGCCGCGCGCACGAGCGCCGCCACCCCGTCGGCGCACAGCTCGGCCGCATGCCGGGAAGCGGCGGGAAGCCCGCCCACGGCCTGCTCCACCGCCGACCGCACCGCTTCCCTGCCCCCGGCGCGCAGCGCTTCCAGCCGCTGTCCGTGCAGCCATTCGGCCAGCGCCGACCCGCAGGCGATCGACGCCGTGCAGCCTTTCACCTGAAATGCGGCGCCCACGACGGCGCCGCCCTCGATCCGCGCGCTCAGGCGCAGCCAGTCTCCGCAAGCCGGATTCTCGACGTCCACAACCAGCGCCGGCGCCTCCAGCAGCCCGGCATGGCGCGGATTGCGGAAATGGTCGAGCAAGGCGTCGCTATACAATGGAATCAGCGGTCTCCTCTCTTCCCGTTTACCACGTCCCATGGCCCGTTCCGTCATCGTCGTCGCCGCTGTGCTCCAGCGCGATGGGCTCCTCCTGATCGGCCAGCGAATGGCCGGGGACCGCCATGCGCTGAAGTGGGAGTTCCCCGGCGGCAAGGTGGAGCCCGGCGAGACGCCGAAGGAAGCGCTGCGGCGTGAGCTGCGCGAAGAGCTGGGCATCGAGGCGGAGATCGGGCCGGAGGTTGCGCGCTATGAACAGTGCATCAGCGGACGCCCGCCGCTGGTTCTGCTCTTCCACCGCGTGGAGTCGTTCGAGGGCGAGCCGCAACCGTGCACCTTCCAGCAAATCGCCTGGGAACGCCCCGAGTCTCTTCCGGAATACGATTTTCTGGACGGCGATCTCGACTTCATCCGCCGCCTCGCGCGCGGCCACGTCCGCCTGGCCCGTCCGGGCAGGTAAGATCAGAAGATGCCCTTGGCCGAAGTTCGCCATTCCGTCTGCGCCCTGGATTGCCCGGACTGCTGCGCCATCGTTGTAGAGACCGAAGGCAGCCGCGCCACCCGGCTGCGCGGCGATCCGGCGCACCCGGTCACGCAGGGATTTCTCTGCGCCAAGGTGGCGCGCTACCTCGAACGCGAATACCACCCGCAGAGGTTGCTCTTCCCTCTGCGGCGCACCGGCGCCAAGGGCGAGGCGCGGTTCGAGCGCATCAGCTGGGACGAAGCGGTGGACCATGTGGCTGCACGGCTCGCGGATGTTGCCGCCACCGAAGGCGCCGAGGCCGTTCTGCCTTACAGCTACGGCGGCACGCTGGGCTTCCTGCAAGGCGGATCGATGGACCGCCGCTTCTTCCACCGCCTGGGCGCGTCGCGGCTGGACCGCACCATCTGCGCGTCGGCCGGCGGCGCCGGCCTGATGGAGGCTTACGGCCGCCGCATGGGCACGCCGCCGGAGGACTTCGTCCACGCCCGCTACATCGTCGCCTGGGGCGCGAACATTCTGGCGACCAACGTCCACCTGTGGCCGTTCATCGTCGAAGCGCGCCGCCGCGGGGCCCGCTTCGTCGTCATCGATCCCGTCCGCACAAAAACGGCCCAGCTGGCCGACTGGCATCTGGCGCCCTATCCGGGAACGGATCTCGCGCTCGCGCTGGGATTGATGCACGTCCTCTACGATGAGGGCTTCGCCCGCCGCCTGGACGGCGACGAATCCTTGCGCGCCCGCGCGGCGGAATACCCGCCGGAACGCGTGGCGCACCTGACAGGCATCGGCGCTGACGGCATCCGGCGGCTGGCGCGCGAATACGCGACCACGCGCCCGGCCGTGATCCGCCTCAACTATGGCGTGCAGCGCAGCCAGCGCGGCGGCCGCGCCGTGCGCGCCATCAGCCTGCTGCCGGCCCTCACCGGCGCATGGGAGGAGCGCGGCGGCGGTTTCCAGCTCACCACGAGCGGGGCCTTTCAGGTCCACCGCGCGGCGCTCGAGCGGCCCGATCTCGGCCCTCCTGCGCGCACCGTGAACATGACGCTGCTCGGCCGCGCCCTGACCGAACTCGCGGATCCGCCGGTGAAAGCGCTGGTCGTGTACAACTCCAATCCCGCGGCCATCGCGCCCAACCAGCAGGCGGTGCTCGCCGGATTGCGCCGCCCGGATCTGTTCACCGTCGTGATCGACCACTTCCTCAATGACACGGCGCGCTTCGCCGACATTGTCCTGCCCGCCACCACATTCCTCGAGCACACGGATTTGTACTTCGCCTACGGGCACTACTACCTCCAGATGGCGCGGCCCGCCGTGCCACCGCCGGGCGAGTGCAAGCCGAACACCGAAATCTTCCGCCTGCTGGCGCGCCGCATGGGCTTCACCGATCCCTGCTTCGAAGACTCCGACGACGACCTCATCCGGCAGGCGCTCGACACGGATTCGCCCTATCTGGCGGGCATCACGCTCGAGCGGCTGGAGCGGGAGCGCTTCGTGCGGCTGAACGTTCCGGAGCTTCCGATGGCGGGCGTGCAGCCCAACCTGGACGGCGAACCGCTGGCCTATTCGCCGCCCGACGAGAGCCGCCTCGGCGCGGAGTTCGACCCGCGCTTCCCTCTGGAACTGGTCAGCTCGAAGGCGCACGACGGGCTCAACTCGTCGTTCGGAATGCTCGGGCGCGTGCAGGCGGAGAGCGGCGTGCTCGAGATCCACCCCGAAGACGCCGCCGCCCGCGGCATCCTGGACGGCATGCCGGTGGAGGTCTTCAACGCGCGCGGCGCCGTGCGGCTGCGGGCGCGCGTCGGGCCGCACGTGCGGCCCGGCGTGGTTCGCGCGCCCTCCGGCCGTTGGCCCTCGGCCTCCAGGGGGGTCAACGTAAACTCGCTCATCGCCGACCTTCTCACCGACATCGGCGGCGGGCCCACGTTCTACAATTGCCTGGTGGAGGTCCGGCCTTGCGCAGAGCTTTAGCCGCAGCCGCGATACTTCTGGCCGCATCCGGCTGCCGGCAGGCGCGGCATCCCGATCCTTCCCTTACCATCGAGGAGCCGGAGCCGCTGCAATCCTCCATCGACGCCACCAACCCTGCCGATGAGGGGCAACTCCTCGATGGCTTCCATGCCCCCGAAACGGCGGGCTGGCGCTGGTCGGCCCCGCAGTTCACCGTCTCGCTGGGCGTTCCCGAGAACCTGCGCGGCAAAGAGGCCCGCATCGAGTTCGAATTCATCGTGCCCGAGGTGGCAGCCCGCGACCTCGAGGGGCTTTCCATCACCGCCAGGGTGGAAGACCACGAGCCGCCCGCCTGGCGCTCGCCCGGCGTGGGGACTCATACAGCAGTCTTCCCCGTGCCTGCGGCGCTCTTGAAGGAAGAAGGCATCATCATCGACTTCACACTGGACCGCTTCATCCCGCCGCGGGGAGGCGACACACGGAGGCTCGGTGTGATCCCCAAGCAGTTCCGGCTCGTCCCGGCGAACACGAAATGACGAGGCTCGACCGGCGCGACGCGCTGCTCATCCTGCTTGCGCCGGCATTCGTTCTTTGGCTCGACTGGCACGGGCTGCGCAGCTGGTTCCACCAGGACGATTTCGCGTGGATGAGCCTCGGCCGCCACATCGAATCCTTCGGCGATCTGTGGCGGGCTCTCTTCGCGCCTGCCGCCCAGGGAACGGTCCGCGTGCTGAGCGAACGGTTCTTCTTCCTTGGACTGGAGCGCCTGTTCGGCCTCGACCACCGCCCGTTCCACCTGGTCGTTCTGGCGACGCAGTTTGCCAACCTCGCCCTGCTGTACTGGATCACGCTGCGGCTTTCGGGATCGCGTCTGGTGGCGGCAGCGGCGCCGCTCGTCTGGTCGGCGGGAGTCGGTCTGGCCGTGCCGCTGGCGTGGCTTTCGGCGTACAACCAGGTCCTGTGCGCGTTCTGCTTGCTCGCCGCATTCGCCTGCTTGCTGCGCTGGCTGGAGACGGGCAGGCGCGCCTGGTTTGCCGCGCAGTTCACGCTCTTCCTGCTCGGCTTCGGCGCTCTGGAGGTGGCTGTCGTCTACCCGGCGCTGGCCACAGCCTGGTGCTGGCTGGAGCGGAGAAGCATGCCGCGGGCCCTCCTGTGGCTGTGGCTGGCGAGCGCCGCCTTCGCCGCCGCGCACATGCTGCTGATTCCGAAGCCCGCCGTGGGCATCTACGCGCGCCATTGGGATCTCTCGATGGCGCGCTCTTACGGGCAGTACTGGTCGCTGGCGCTGGCGGGCGATCTTGATCCGGCGCACTGGCCCATCCCGTGGATGCCACGGCGCGTCGTGGCGGCCGCCTGTGGTCTGGCGGTGCTGGCCTGGCTGGCGCTGGCGTGGCGCGCGCGCAACCGGCTGGCCGTCTTCGGATTCGTCTGGTTCACGGCCGCCATCGCGCCTGTTCTGCCGCTCCGCGACCACGTGATGGACTACTACGTGGCCATCCCCTCGATTGGAACAGCGTGGCTTGCCGCCACGGCGCTCGCCGCCGCCTGGCGGCGCGGCTGGAAGGCGGCGGCAGGCGTCTGCCTGCTGGCTGGCTTGAGCCTGCTCTATGCCGGCGCGGCTCACCGTACGACAGCCGGATGGCGCTACAAGAGAGGCTTGCAGGCGCGTTACCTGTTCCATGCGCTGGAGCGCGCCGTCGACGTGCATCCCGGCAAACTGATCGCCGTCTCCGGCATCGGCAACGACCTGTTCTGGGGCGCATTCGCCGACAGCCGGCATTTGCTCCCATCCCGGATCTGCCTGGACCCCGGCGAGGCTGACGCTGTGGCGCTGCCCGCGGGCTTCCCCTCCATCGCTGCCGATATCTGCTCGACCGCCGAACTCGGCGAGGCCGCGCGGACGGGCCGGCTGGCGGCCTACCGGTGGGAGGACCGACGGTTGCGGGCCATTACGCGGCTCTATGTGCACCGGCTGCCGCGTGAGTGGCTCGACCTGCCTCCTTCGGGCCTGGATCTGGCCGATCCAGCTGCAGCCCGCTGGCTGGGCTCCGGCTGGCATGAGCCGGAAGAGGGCGGGCGCTGGATGCGGCTTCGCGCCGAAGCCACTCTCGCGGCGCCGGATGGCCCGGGCCGCAGACTCTCCATTCACGGATACCGGCCCCCAGAAACACTCGATCCGCCCGTCCGAGTGACCGCCCGCGTCGACGGCGCCGAGGCGGGCCGCATTCTTCTGGACGCTTCCAACGCCGCTTTCCATCTTGAGTTCCCCCTGCCCGCCCCGAAGCCAGGCGCCAGGACGCTGCGGGTCGAACTCGAGGTGGACCGCGCCCTCCAGGTGCCGGGAGACCGGCGCGAACTGGGCGTCGTGGTGTCGCGCATCGCCTGGCAGTAAGGGCGCCGGCGCACAGACGCCATTAAATTTCGTCAGTCTGTGAGAGGAATAGCGAGTTGCTGAAACAAATCAGTCAAATTCGCGTCTGTACGGTTACGCTCTGACGATTTTGGTTGCGTCTGCCGATAAGGTGCTGTATTCTGTGAAGCCCGACAGGCACGAGTCGCCACGGGCGGGCCGGGAACCGACCCGGGATCTTTGATATGCGCATAGGACAGGCCGGGCGGTGGCAGCCTTCACTGCGAGGCCCGCACGGGGCCTCCGGCCGGGGCAAGAAGCAGCCAGCGTGAGCGGGCATCACGCCTGGATGGGTCTGGCACCCCGCCTTGGGTGCAAGTGGCCCCGCAATTGCAAGCTTGTGTTATCCTAGCGGATTGTGCCTCGGGCTGAGCCGAGGCCCGGATGTGATCTACCAGAGTTCTATTAGGGATTACTTATGTGAGAATTTCTTAGCGCTGAACGCTGAGATTTTGGAACCCCAATGGCTCCTCAGCGTCTAATCCAGTGCTGGAAGGATCGGAACGGGAGAACAAAAACAAAAGAAGGGAGATACGGCCATGACCAAGACCGAACTCAACAAGTACAGACAGATCCTCGAAGCCAAGCTCGCCGAGCTGTCCCAGGCGGTGCGCGAACGCGAAGGGATCGCCATCGAGAAGACCCCCGACGCCATTGACGAGGTCCAGCACGCCGCCGAGCGCGAGCTGGCCATTCGCAACCTCGACCGGGAAACGCAACTTCTGCGTAACGTCCGCGCCGCCCTGCAGCGCATTGCCGACGGCTCGTACGGAATTTGTCTGCGCTGCGATGAGGAGATCAGCCCGAAGCGCCTGAACGCCGTTCCCTGGACCCCTTACTGCATCACCTGCCAGGAATACATGGACAAGCGGCGCGCCGAGGAAGGCGAGTCGATCGAAGAGCTCTTGGTCGCCTGAGCCTCCCTGCTCCCGGTCTCCCAAGATTCAAGGGCGCGGGCATTGCCCGCGCCCTTCTTGTTTCTCCCCCCTCAGCTCCCGTCCCCCAGCGAGATCTCCGAATACATCCGTCCCGCCCGAGCCCCGTCTCTCCGGTAGGAGTGGAAGCGATTCCCCCCGCAGCAGGTGCACTCCTCCGCCAGATCCATTCGCCCCGCCTCGATGCCCGCTGCCAGCAACTGCCGCCGCAAGGCCTCCCGGAGATCGATCCGTGTCCTCCGCTCCAGATCGTTCCGTTCCGGGAACCACTCCCGGAATTGCACTGCCACTTCGGGCCCCACCTCGTAACAGCAGCCGCCGATGGCAGGCCCGAGCGCCGCCACCAGCTCCCCAGGTTTCACCTCGTACCGGTCCGAGAGGAACCGCACCGCCGCAGCCCCGATCCCCTGCGCCAGGCCGCGCCAGCCGGCATGCACGGCTGCAACCGCCCTGCCCCGGAGATCGGCCAGCAGCAGCGGCACGCAATCTGCGGTCTTCACCACCAGGCGCACTCGCGCCTTGTCGCTGGCGAGCCCGTCTGCTTCAATGTCCGGCCGCCACTGTGCGGCATCGATGACGAGCGCCGAGTGGACTTGCTTGAGTTCGAGCCATGTGCCGGAAGGCTCGTGGCCGGCGATTCCGAACAGATGATGCACGTGTCCGCAGCCGGCCAGCAAGGTGGACCGGTAGCCGCCGCCGCTTTCGAGGAAGCTCACGCCGCCGGGTTCTGCGTCTGCGCGATCATCACGCGCTTCTTGAAGTCCTCAAGCATCGACTCGTCGAGCCGCACCTCCGTGGGCCGGCGCACCAGGCTCATCTGGTCGATCTTGTCCTGGAGCTTCAGCAGCCCGTAGAACAGGTTTTCGGGCCGGGGCGGGCATCCGTAGACGTAGACGTCCACGGGCACGATCCTGTCGACTCCCTGGAGCACGGCGTACGTGTTGAACGGTCCGCCCACGCTCGAGCAGGCGCCCATCGAGATCACCCACTTCGGCTCCGGCATCTGGTCGTAGATGCGTTTCAGCACGGGCGCCATTTTCAGCGTCACCGTTCCGGCCACGATCATCAGGTCCGACTGCCGCGGGCTCGGCCGGAAGACCTCTGCGCCATAGCGCGCGATGTCGAAGCGCGATGCCGAAGATGCGATCATCTCGATGGCGCAGCAGGCCAGGCCGAAGGTCAGCGGCCAGAGCGAGGACTTCCGCGCCCAGTTGAAGACGTAGTCGACCGAGGTGACCAGGAAATTCCGCTCGTTGACGTTCTCCAGGTACATGGCGTCTCCGTGCTCGTATTGTATCAGGACTCACGGCTCCGGTTTGAGGCACGGCCTCGCGCCGGAAGCAGCGGCCGTCAGGCTCCTCCCCTTGCCGAAATGCCGGAGCCGCGGGCGGATCCAGCCGTGGGCGTCCGCCGGAAGAGGAAAGGCAGCAGCAGGCCGTTTGCGGTCAGAATGCAGCGCGCCACGCGCCGGATGCCGCCTCCGGCAAAGACAGGCGCTGCGAGAAGCGTGGCGGCGCTCATGAAGCTGTAGCCGAGGATGTCCACTGCGTACAGGAATGAGTCGAAGGGAACGAAAAGAAGCACCTCGATCCCGCTGGTGCGCCCCTGGGCGATGCGAGGCGCCACCAGCGTCAGCTGCACGAAGCAGACTGTGCTGATCAGGACGGCGTAGGCAGTCGCGAAGCCGAAGGCGGCGCGGCTCCAGATTCTCTTCTCCGGGACGGCCAGCTCGTGGATGCTCGCCGCCAGGAGAAGGAAGGAGGAGCCGAGAAAGAACGATGGCGTCAACAGCATCACAAGACCGGTAACCGTGCTGGAGCTGGACGGTCCCCCCCTGCGACCCCAGCAGCCCCATCCACTCGGCCAGTTGCGCCACGACGTAGGCGAGGCTGAACACCGTCGCTGAGAGAGCGGACCAGAAGCCTGCCTGCCGGGCAGCCACCGGGATCGGCTCTTCGTTTACCCCGGCCGTTCTTTGTCCGCCGGTCTCTGTCATGCCCTCAAGCATACCGGCTTGGCGGCCCTCCTGCTCCCGAGCCGGCGGGCAGCTTGCGCCCTCGTCCGGGCCTCTGCCATTCTGGGGGCGATGCGGACCCTCGCAGCGGCATTGTGGCTGGCCTGCGCGGCGGCGCAGGGGCCGGTGGAGATTTACAAACAGGCCGTCGAGCTCCACCAGCAGGGGCGGTTCGAGCAGGCTGTCGAGCTCTATCGCCGCGTGCTCGAGATCCATCCGGACTCCGTCGTCACCAGATCCAATCTGGGAGCGGCGCTCAGCGCGCTGGGCCGTTATGAGGAGGCCATCCCGGAATACGAGATGGCGCTGCGCCGCGACCCATCCAACACCGGCGTCCGGATGAACCTGGCCCTCGCGCGTTACAAAGCGGGCGGCTTCGAGGCTGCTGCGGAGGACCTGGCCGAGGTTCGCCGGCGCGACCCCGGCAACCGGCAGGCGCTTCTTCTCCTGGCCGACTGCTACCTGCGCCTCGGCGAGCACCTGAAGCTGATCGCCATGCTCGAACCTTACTCCCGCTTCCAGCCCGCCGACGATACCGTCTCCTACCTGCTCGGCATGGCGCTTTTGCGCGACGGGCAGCTGGACAAGGGCCAGGCGGTGATCGACCGGCTCCTGCGCCGCGGCGATTCGCCCGAAGTGCAGATGCTGATCGGCGCCTCGCAGCTGTTCGCCGCCGACTACGGCGCGGCCCTGAAGACGCTGGAGAAAGCCGCCGCCGCGTCGCCGTCCCTACCCGGGTTGCAGACGTTGCTCGGCATGGCGCGCATGGAAAACGACGACAACGCGGGCGCGCGCACGGCCTTCCATCTGGCGCTCGAACAGGACCCCAACGACTTCGAGGCCAACCTCCGCCTGGGGGCCATCCTGCGCATGGAAAACGAGCACTCTGCCGCGCTTCCATACATTGAGAAGGCCTTGCGGCTGCGGCCCTCCTCTCTGGCGGCGCGGTATCAGAAAGCGGCGCTGCTGGCGGCGGCGGGCCGCAACCAGGAGGCGCTGCCGCTGCTGGAGGCGCTTGTGCAGGAAAGCCCCGCGTTCACCGAGGCCCACTTGCAGTTGGCCCAGGTCTACTTCCGGCTCGGCCGCCGCGAGGACGGCCAGCGCCACCGCGCCATCGTGCTCGAGCTTCAGGAAAAGGAACGGCAGGCCGCCCGGCCCAGGCCCTGAGGCTGCCGCTCGATCCGCAGCTTGCGCGCCCAGCACAGCGGTGCGGAAGCCGGCCGACCCGCCGGACTCGAATCGGCCTCGCACGGCAAGCGATGGAAGCCTGCCGGCAGCGTCCGCTCCGGGCTCCCCGCCGGTGATTCCCGCACTCAGGCTCTTCCCGCCGGACTCGAAGCTTGCAATTGCCAGAGCCCTCACTTCCTGAGCGGCGGCGGTGGCAGAGGGGTATTGGCTCCCGGAAGGGTTCGTCCTGCGTCAGAGAGTTTCAGGCGCTGCCGGCATCAGGTCTTCGGCGGCGCGCCAGTTTGCACTTTCACGCTCATGCCGGGCGTCAGCCGGGCCAGATTGGTCACCGCCACCGTCTCGCCCGGCTCGAGCCCTTCGAGGACCTCCACCTCCTGCGGCAGCCGTTCGCCCACCTTGACCTCGCGCACCTCGATAGTCGAATCCGGCTTCACCACGAAGCTCTTGTTCGCTCCCAGCACGTAGAGCACGGCGCGCGAAGGCACGACCGTGATCGTCTCCTGCTTCTCGGTCTGGATGCGCGCCCGCGCATAGGAGCCCGGCTTGAGCTCGTTGCGAGGGTTCTGGATCAGCGCCTCAACCACAAAAGTGCGCTTGGTCTGGTCCACGGTAGGCGAGATGCGCCACACGCGCCCGGCGAACTTGCGTTCGGCGAAAGCCTCCACCGTCACCTCCACCTCTTGCCCCGCGCGCACCCAAGGGCTCATCCGCTCCGGCACCTCGATGCGCAGGCGGATCGGGTCGATCTTGACCAGGGTGAACATCGGCGAGTTGGCGCGCACATAGGCGCCCGCCACCGCCTGCCGTTCCTTGACATAGGCGGCGAAGGGCGCGCGCACCACCGTGTCGCGCAGCTTCTTCCGCTGAAGACTCAGCGACGCCTTGAACCGCTCGATCTCCTGCAACAAATTCCTCGTCTGGTTGCGCGTCTGGTCGTAGGCCGCCTGCGCCGCCTGGAAGCGCGCCAGCGCCTGGTCCAGGTCCGACTGCGGCCCGATGCCCTGGTCCACCAGCTCGCGCACGCGCTTGTAGCGCGTCTCGGCGTCGAACAGGTCGGCCCGCGCCCGCCGCACATCGGGCGCATCCTCGATGTTGGCCAGCCTGTCGTTTTCGTCCTTCAGCCCGAGCCGCTCGAGCGACTGCCGCAGTTGCGCCTCCTGCTGCGCCACCAGGTAGCGCTGCTCCTCGTCCGAGATGCGCGCCAGCACCTGCCCCTCTTTCACCTGATCGCCCAGGTCGGCGAGAACCTCCACCAGAGGGCCGTCCACCTCGGCGCTGATGATCGCCTCGTCATAGGGAAACAGCGTGCCTACGCTCTCAATGGCCCGCAGGATCGTGCGTTGCGAAACCTGGGCCACGCGCACCGTGGCCGGGCCCGCTTCCTTTTTCGACGGACCCGCCTGATTGCGCCCGCAGCCAGCCAGCAGGAGAAAAGCGGACACAGCCGCAGGAAGGGCTGCACGGAAGGAACGGATGATCAACATGAATCCACCTGAAACAAAGGCAGGCGCGCGCCTGTCATCCCAACATCATTCAGGCGCAACTGAGAGCCGCAGGTTACCTGCCAGCGCCATTCTATCGAAGCCGGGCACGCCGGCGGCTCAGGGCACGATGCGCAGGAACACGCCCGCGTCGCGTCCCAGCCCGTTGGGCTTCGCCGCCGCCCCGCGGATGTTCAGGTTCAGCGACGTCGTGTATCCGCCCACGAACACGCTGCCGTCGGGACCGATGGCGATCCCGGTGCCCACGTCGGCGTTGGCGCCGCCGAACATCGTCGACCACACCAGCTGATCGGCTCCCGTCTGCTCCGGCGCGAACCGCGTCACAAAGATCTCGTAGGAGCGGATCAACGGCTGCTCGTATCCGGGGAAGTTCTTCACGGGAAAATCGGGCGACGTTGAATAGCCGGTCAACGTCACCGTGCCGGAGCCCGCGTCATAGGCCATTCCGTACGGCACCTCGCTGCGGAGCCCGCCGAAATAGGTGCAGAAGGGAACGAAGGCGGCGCCGTACTCCCTCAGGTTCAGCTTCGCCACAAAGGCGTCCGCCGCCCCGCGCCGCGAAGCCTGATGCGCGCCCAGCGATACGGGCAGATCGTCGGAAAACGTGTAACCGGCAATCCAGACCTCGTCCGGCGCGGTCACCGTCATCGCCGTGATCACGTCGAGATCGTTGCCGCCCCAGTAGCCGCCGTACAGGAACGAGTCGAACCACAGCTTGTCAGGATCGATCTTCAGCAGGAAGCCGTCGCCCGTGGAGAGCGGATCCTTCATGTGCGCGTTGTCAGTGTCCGGAAGGTCGTCCGACATCGTGACGCCCGCCACGTAAATCTTGCCTTCCGCATCAAACGCCACTGCGTTGGCGATGTCGGTAGAGGCGCCGCCGAAGTACGTCGCATACACGAGCGAGCCGGGCGCTTCCTGGAATGGATCGGCAACGATCAGAAACGCTTCCGTGCCGCCCCGGTTGGCCGGCTGAAGCGACACTTCGGAAACCATAAAGTTCAGAAAACCGGAGTCGGTGTAGCCCGCCACGGCGATCCGGCCGTTGGGCCCCGCGGCGATGGAGGTGGGCGTGTCGGAGAGTTCACCGCCATAGTAGGTGGAAAACGTCAGCGTGTCCAGCCCGGACGCCTGGGGATCGTAGAGAACAATAAAGATGTCGAACTGCGCGTTGCGCTCGGGCTGGAATGCATTGTAGGAGACCGGGAAGTCGTCCGACGCCGTTGTGCCCGTCACCGCCACGCGGTGCCCCACCATGGCGATCGAGATCGCCTCGTCCTCGCCGCGGCCGCCCAGATAGGTAAAGTAGGCCACGCGCCAGGTGTCCCCTTCCGGCACGATCTTTGCCAGGAAGGCGTCCCGCGTGGTGACGTCGGGGACGTAGTAGTACACCCCCGCACCCTTGTCATGCCCGGCAGCCACCGTTCCGTTCACGCCGCGGCGCACGGTCCACGTGGTGCCCCCGGCGATCTGTGTCACCGTCATCTCCTCTTCGCCGATCACGATGTTGTAAGTCGGCGCAAACGGAAAGCCGGTAGCGGATTCCACCGTGATCGTGTCATCACCCGCCGTGACGGCTGCCGCCAGCGTCGTCGCCGCGCGGTTGCCATTCCTTTCCCACAGGCGCGGATCGGTCCCGGGCGCGATCGGCAGGATCGAATTCGAACTGCCGGCGATCCAGTAGCCGCCGTCAGCGTCCGCCGCCACGCTCCGGATGATTTCCATCTCCTCGCCGCCGAAGTAGCCGCCCCAGTCGATCACCGGATCGATCACCAACGGCAGGCTGGCATCATAGGAACCCAGTTCAATCCGCACCGCGCCGCCTTGCACCACATAGCGGCTCTCGACAGGCACCCTGCGCCCCTGCGCCAGCTGGTAAGCCACCGGCGGCTTCTGGCGAATCTTGCCGCCGAGGCTCAGGCTGCCATCCGCTTCCACCCGCGCTGCGGCGCCTTCAAACTCCAGTTGAATCACCCCCGGATCCGCTCCCGGCGCCACCAGGAAGTCGTACTCCAGCTGCTTGCCCGTCGAATAGTAAACGACGTCGATCCCCGGATATACACCCCGCGCCGCCACCCGGCGGAACTGCGGCACCTGCCGGCGCCATCGCTGCGGATCGCGGCCCATCAGATACTGGCTGACGCCCGGCAAAGGCTCCAGCGCCTCCAGCCGCGGCGCATCCCCGTCCCGGAAGCCCAGGCGGACATGGAATCCGGGCCGCGCCAGCAGAGCGCCCTGCCCGTCCACTGCCAAGGCCAGCTCCGTGCTCCGGCTCAGGAACGTGCCAGGCACGGGCCCCGGCTCGAACCATCCGGTCAACCGGGAAAATGCCTGGCGGGGATCCGTTTTGCCGCCCGGGGCGGCTGCCGCAAACAGGGAGGCGGCGAGGAAAGCAAGCAGAATGCGCATGATGGAAATTGGCGCCCTCAGCGGGGAAGTCCAAACACTTCATTATACGAACCGCCGCCCGCCTGCGGGTACAAAGCACCGGCCGGGAAGCGCTCAGCCGTTCAAGACAAAAAACCCGGATTCGACCTTCCCCTCAGCCACCCGCGTCCAGGCCACCCGGGCGCGCCCCTGCCGCCCCCCGTGCTCAAAGCCCACCTCTTGGCCGGCGCTGAGCCCGGCATAGTCGTGCGCCGCCCGGAAGCCGTGGGCGCTGACGTCCAGCAGAACTCCGGCCACACTCTGCGGCTGCCATCCGTCGCCGACGCTCAACCGCACCGGACCGCTGGCCGGCTGGCGCGGCTCATGCCGTTTTTCCTGCCAGTTGACGCTCATCCTCGAGCCTCCCCTCCGGGCCGTCTTCGCCGGGCTGCGCCGTCTTGTGCCCCGCTCCGTTCCGGAAGGCCTGGAGATTCCCGTACAGCTTCAGTTTCCGGCTCAGGGTCCGCCGGCTGATCCCCAGCAAAGCCGCCGCCCTCTGGCGGTGGCCGCCCGTCTCGTGAAGGGCCTTCAGGATCGCATCCCGCTCCAGCCACTCCAGCCCGCCCAGCACTACCGCCCCCTGCGCCTGAGGAAGCACCACGGGCAGCCCCAGGTGAGCAGCGTCGACCGGCGCCCCGCCCGCCGCCAACGCCGCCCGCGTCAACACGTTGCGCAGCTCGCGCACGTTGCCGGGCCAGTTGTGGCGCTCCAGCGCCGCCAGCGCCCCCCGCGTGATCTTCGGATCCGCCTCGTAGCCTGCCAGGAAGAGCTCCGCCAGCGGCGCCAGATCCTCGCGCCGTTCCCGCAAAGGCGGCACACGCAGCACCACCTGGCTGAGCCTGTGGTACAGATCGCTCCGGAACCGCCCTCCCTCCACCGCCCGCTCCAGGTCGGCGTTGGTCGCCGCCACGATGCGCACGTCCACCTGCACCTTCCTCGTTCCGCCCAGACGGTAGTAAGGTACGCCGTCCAGAACCCGCAGCAGCTTCACCTGCATGCGGGGATCCAGCTCCCCAATCTCGTCCAGAAAGAGCGTGCCCGTGTGCGCCAGCTCAAACAGCCCCGGCTTGGGCGCCACGGCCCCGCTGAAGGCGCCCCGTTCATAACCGAACAGCTCGCTCTCGAGCAGATGTTCCGGCAGCGCCCCGCAGCTCACGTCCACCCACGGCCGCGCACACCGCATCGAAAAGTGGTGCACGGCGCGCGCCACAATCTCCTTGCCCGTGCCGCTTTCCCCCAGGATCAGAACCGCCGCCTGCGAACGCGCTACCCGCTGTGTCAGTTCGAACAGCGAGCGCATCGCCGGGCTGGCGAACACCGCCGTCAACCCCAGCAATTCCAGCCTCTCCGTCTGGTATGACATCTCGGGTGCCGTCATGTCCATCTTGCAGGAGTCCGGCAGAAAAGGCGAGCGGTGGATTCCGTACGTCCCGGCCCGGCGAATCCCCGAGGCGTCACAGGGAATTTCCCCTAGGACGCTCCGTTGTAATGTTCCGCGCCCGGTCAGCCGATTTCTGGGTCATGCACGCCGAGAGCGTAGGACGTGCCTATATGCGGCTCGTGATCCTGATCGCCGCCGCTATCGCCGTGCCCGCGCTGTTTTCCTGGAAGGCCGCAGACCAGCTCCAGTTCCTCTCCTATCTTCTGCTGAGCGGGCTGGCCGGGTACTGGCAGGTGGGCCTCCGGCAGGGCGAGCACCTGCTGCCGGCAAGCCTGCTGTTTGTGATGATCGGGTTGCGCGCCCTCGGACCGGAACAGGCGATCCTCTTGGGGGCGCTGAACGGCGCCGCCCTGGAACTCGGCGCCCGCCGCGAAGAGCGGAGGCCCGCCGAGCGAATCCTGTTCTCGATGGCCCTGTGGAGCCTGGCCATGGCCGGCGGCGACTACGCCCTGCGGGGGGTTCAGCCGCTGTCATCCAGGCCAGAACTGGCCGCCGCCATCAGCGCCGTGCTCACCGGCGTCGCCGTCTTCCTCACGTTGTCGTTCCCGGACGCTCTCCGCCACTCCATCCAGAACGGCGGCCGAACCGTGCGCGTTTGGAGGGAACAGTTTTTCTGGATGATGCCCTATTTCGTGGCCGCGGCCCTGCTGTCGGCCTTGTTCGACCTGGCCCGGGTTCAATTCGGCTGGCAGGTCCCCCTGCTGCTGCTGCTGGCCGCCTACCTGCCCTACCGCGCCTACCAGCTGTACCTGGAAAAGGTGGAAGCCGGACTCCGCCACGCCGAGGAGATGGCCGCCCTGCACCTGCGCACCATCGAGGCTCTGGCGCTCGCCATCGACGCCAAGGACGAGACCACGCAGGAGCATCTGCAGCGCGTCCAGATCTACGCCGTCGAGATTGGCAAGGATCTCGGCATGAGCGGAGAGGAACTCGACGCGCTGCGCGCCGCCGCGCTGCTGCATGACATCGGCAAGCTGGCCGTGCCCGAGCACATCATCTCCAAGCCCGGCAAGCTGACGCCGGAGGAGTTCGAGCGCATGAAGATCCATCCGGTGGTCGGCGCCCAGATCCTCGAGCGCGTGCGCTTTCCTTATCCGGTGGCGCCCATCGTCCGCTCCCACCATGAGCGATGGGACGGCTCAGGCTACCCGGACAAGCTGAAAGGGGAGGAGATTCCGCTCGGCGCCCGCATCCTCGCGGCTGTCGACACGCTGGACGCGCTGGCCACGGACCGCCAATACCGCAAGGCGCTGCCGCTGGACGAGGCGGTGGGTGTGGTCCTCCGGGAGGCGGGCAAGGCGTTCGACCCGAAGGTCGTCGAAGTGCTGGCCCGCAGGTACAGGGAACTGGAACAGCTCGCCCGCTCCAGGCAGGTGGAGGGACTGAAGCTCAAGAAGGACGTGGAAATCCAGGGAGGAGAGGCCCCCGCTGCAGGCTTTGAAGCCGCAGCGGCGTCCGTTCCGGCCGAGCAGCCCGATTTCCTCGGCCAGATCGCCGCCGCCCGCCAGGAGGCGCACGAGCTCTTCGAACTCGCCCACGACCTCGGAACCTCCCTCAGCCTGGACGAGACGCTCTCCGTGCTCAGCGTGCGCCTGAAGCGCATCATTCCTTTCGACGCCATGGCCGTCTTCCTGATCCGCGAACAGGTGCTCGAACCCGTCTTCGTCGTGGGCGAAAACGCACGCCTGTTCTCATCTCTCCGCATCCCGGTCGGCCAGGGACTCTCCGGATGGGTTGCCGAGACGGGGCGTGAGATCCTGAACGGCAATCCGAACGTCGAGCCCGGCTACCTGAACGACGATTCGAAATTCTCCACCCTGCAGTCGGCGCTTGCCGTGCCGCTTGAGGGGCTCAACGGCATCTTCGGCGTCGTCTCGCTCTACCGCGCTGACCGCAACGCTTTCAGCAAGGACCACATGCGCCTGCTGCTGGCCATCTGCTCCAAGCTCGCCTTCGCCGTCGAAAACGCGCTGCGCTACCGTCAGGCGGAAAGCTCCGCCACCACCGACTACCTGACCGGGGTGCCCAATGCGCGGTCGCTGTTCCTGCATCTGGACAGCGAGCTGGCGCGCGCCCGGCGCCAGGGCGAGCCGTTAACCGTTGCCGTGTGCGACGTTGACAACTTCAAAATGATCAACGACGAACGCGGCCATCTCGAGGGCAACCGCCTGCTTCGCACCCTGGGCGAGGCGCTGCGCACCCGGTGCCGCGAGTACGACTACGTCGCCCGCATGGGCGGCGACGAGTTCGTGCTCGTCTTCAGCGGCCTGAACCGCAGTTTCGCAGCCGTGCGCCTTTCCCATCTGAAGCGCACCGTCGAGGAAGACGTCCGCATGAAAACCGGTCAGGATCTGACCCTGTCGGTGGGGTACGCTTCCTTCCCCGATGAAGGTGGCGACGCCGAGGACTTGCTCACGCTGGCCGACCGCGAGATGTACCGGGCCAAGCAGAACAGCGAAACGCGCCAGAGGGCGCGCCTCCGCTGGCAGCAGTGGGCGCAGAAGTCCGAAGGGCTCCGCGTCAACTAGAGGCCCGCCCCCCTCAGTTTCGGCACTACCCGGTATCGGTAGACCAGCGCGCCCGACACCAGCGTCAACGCCGCTGCGGCCGAGATCACAGGCGCAAACCTCAGGCCCGCCACCACCAGCCACAGCCCCGGCACCACAAAAAGCATCGGCACCAGCGGCCAGGCGAAACTCACCGCCGGCAGCCGCCGCCAGTCCGGCCGCTTCCGCAGCCATAGCAGGCTCGCCACCGCCAGCATGGCGAACAGGTTCAGCAGATACCCGATGTAGGTCATCAGGTTGCCGAAGTTGACCAGCGTCATCAGCATCGCGCAGGCGCCCTGGAACAGGATCGCCGGCACCGGCGTGCGCCACTGCGGATGCACCCATGCCGCCGAAGGCAGAAACGCGCCGTTCTTCGCCATCGCGTAGTACAGCCGCGGCCCGATGGTGACCATCGCATTCACCGTCGACATCAGACTCACCGCCAGCAGTCCGCTGAATACGCCGGCCACTTCCGGACCGAACAGCGCGTGCGCCGTCACGCTGCCCACCGCCAGCACGCCCTTCATCTCCTCCAGTGGCATGGCGTAGATGAAGACGACGTTGAACAGGATGTACAGCACGCCCACCGTCACCGTTCCGATGGCCAGCGCCATCGGCAGCGTGCGCTCCGGCTTCTTCAGCTCCTCCGCGATGTAGGTGGCCGCGTTCCAGCCACTGTAGCCGACGTAGATCCAGAACAGGCTCAGCGCAAACTGCGCCGCCAGCGGCGTTGCCGATGTGCGCACCGCCGGCTGCGACAGGTGCGACCACTCGCCCTGCCCCACTGCCAGCCCGAAGCCGATGAAGGCCACCATCACCAGCACCTTGACCGACGTCAGCGTGTTTTGCACCCGCGCGATGAACTCCACCCCGAACAGGTTCAGCACCGTGAACACCAGGATCAGCGCCGCCGCCGCCAACTGCGCCCCGCCTGCCTCGATCCCGATCTCTCCCCATTTGCGCTGAAACCACAGGTTCTCCTGCCGCAGCGCCGGAAAAAAGTAGCCCAGATAATTCGAGAACGCCAGCGCCGCCGTCGCCACCGGCGCGCTGAACCCGGCGAAAAAGCTCACCCAGCCGCTCATGAAGCCCAGCGTCGGCCCGTAGGCGCGTGTCAGATAGACATACTCGCCGCCCGAGGCCGGAAAATTCACGCCCAGTTCCGAATACGACAGCGCCCCGGCCAGGGCCACCACCCCGCCCACCACCCAGATCACGAGCACCAGCCACGGCTCGCCCAGGTCGCCGGCCAGGAAGCCGGTGGACGTGAAGATCCCCGTGCCCACCATGTTCGAGATCACCAGCGCCGTGGCGCTGAACAGTCCAAGCCGCCTCAGCAGCGCGGGCGCGGAGCTCGTGGCCATCGCCCTGCATTGTACTGGAGCGGCCCGGTCCACCGCAGAAATCAGGCGGGCCGCCCGGAAGCGGCCGCGCTTTCAAGCCCGCAACCGGCTCATGGCATCCGCTTCTTTGCCGACGGATCCCCGGTCGGGGGCGGAGCATGGTCCTCCGCCTCCGGCGGACCCAGGAGCTCCAGCAAGTGCGGCCGCAGCGCCTCCGCCCAAACCTCATAGCCGGCCAGCGACAGGTGCACACGGTCGGCTTCCAGCAGCCTGACGTTGAGCAGCGCCCGGGCGACCCGGTAAAAGGGCTTGCTGATGTCCAGGAACCGGACCTTCCCGCCGGCCAATTTCGCCAGCTCCGCGTTGATGTGCTCGATGGTGGCGCCGTAGACGGGATTGTCACCGCGGGGGGCCATCCCCATCAGCAGGACGGTGGCGCCGGGAGCCTTCTCCCGGATCGTGTCCAGAATGGCCCGGATCCCCTCGACGATGCCCCAGACCGAGTCGCGCCCGAGGTTGTTGGTTCCTGCCATCAGAACCACCACCTTGGGGTTGACGCCGTCCAGTTCCCCATTGCGGATTCGCCACAGTATATTCCGCGTTGTGTCGCCGCCCCAGCCGACATTAGCCGTATTCCAGCCGAAAAATGTCTTCTTCCAGTGCTCCAGAAACTGCGGATAATCGAGCGCGCCCCACCGCCGTGTGATCGAGTCCCCAAGAAAATACAAGTCGATTTTTCCCCGCTTTGCCTTCTCGAGCAGCTCCGCGTGCGCCTCCAGCGAGTTGGCATCCAGCCGCGGAACGGCCTCGTCCGGCGGGAGCAACGGAGGCGGCGGCGCCTTCCAGCCCAGCTTGCGCGATGCCCACGGCAGGAAATACTTCCAGTTCGGCCCGTCCGTGTGGCCGCCGTCATGCTGCCGCCACGCCAGCTCCCCGTCCATCAATCCCGTGTTCACCGGCGGCATCTTCGCCCTCCGGTAATCCTCTTCGGCGCCCGGCTCCTTCGCGCCCAGCAGCCGCCATGCCGGCCCGGCGGCCACACTGGCCATGAACGATCCCTGCTGATCGAGCCATTTCGCATCGCCTTTTTCCGGAATTCCGTAGCTCACAAAGACGAGTCTTGGAGCGCACAGGGCCAACAATTGATGCGAGTCCACTGGAATATCGCCGGCGTTCTTGCTGCCGAAATCCGCCTCCGCAGCGCCGTATTTCAGGAAATTGCCGGCCATCCAGTGATACTGGCCCTGTCCGGCCAGGTTCTCCACCGCTTCGCCGAAGTCCCTCCTGAAAGGCTTCACCCCGCCCGCGCCGGAAGAGCCGATCAGGCCGGCGGCGAACCGCGTGTCGAAGGCCATGGTCACCAGCGCCGCCTTGCCGAAGCGGGAAACGCCTTCGATGCCCACGCGCGTCCCGTCCACCGCCGGATCCGTTTCCAGCCAGTCCAGCGCCCGCGACGCGCCCCATGCCCAGGCCCGCAGCGCCCCCCAGTCGTCCGGCTTCCGGGGGCGTCCGCAGTTGGTCAGCCCGATGACGCCCTTGGTGAGGCCCGCCCCGTTGTCGGCCTGAATGCTGGCCGGGCTCAGCAGCGCATAACCCCAGCCGGCGCCGATGAGTTGCACCGAAGCAGGCGGATCCGGTCCCGCCAGCGCGGCAAACTTCGCAAATGCCGGCGGCACGGGGTCGGAAGGAAACGCAGGTTGCCCGAAAAGGATCATCAGCGGCACGGGCTGCTTCACCCACTTGGGCGTCACCACCACCATCTGGATCTCCACCTCGATCTGCGGACACGCGCTGTTGTCGGCCCGCCCGCGCAGCTCGCGTGCCAGAACCGGAAAAGGCCCCGCCTTGTCTTCCGCCTGCCGTACCACGCGCCATTCAATCCGCGGCGCATTCGCCGGCACGCGCCCGTATACCTCGCGCTCGAAGTCCTCGACGATCTCCGGCCGCCGCAGCTTCCACCACATCTCCGGCGAGGCCACCGCCCTGCCGTCCTTCAGCCTCAGCAGCTCGGGATAATCGGGGAACGGATTGGCCCGCGCCTCGTCATAGTTGGCCGCGTTGGGCGCCTTCTCGTTCGGGCTGCGCCCCGGGCGCAGGGCGCGGATGCCCAGCTGCCGCATCATGTCCTTGTGATCGTCGGCCGTAGTCCACTGCCGCGTTTCCTGAAGCGCGCCCTCCTGGGCCGCCGCTGGAAGTCCCGCCCACACGGCGGCGCCGAGCGCCTGCCCCACCAGCAGCGCAGCCCCCGCCGCGCCGCCGCCTGCCAGGAGCCGCAAGGGCCACAGAGTGTCGATTTGCGCCATCGCGATTGATGCTATCAGGACCCTGCTGCGGCATGTGTCCCGCATCTTTCTCGAGTCCGGCAGGCTCAGGCGCGCAGCGTGAGAACCGGCCGGCTCAGCCGGCCCAGACGGGTGTCGAACGTGGCCAGCCTCCCACCGTGCTTTGCCGCCAGACCCAGCAGATATGCGCCGGGGACCTGATAGTGTCCATCGAGCTGCACTCCGGCCCGCCGCAATGCATCCGCCAGCGGGAGATCCAGCGGCCAGAACTCGTGATGGCCGTCCTTGCAGTTCTCTTCCGGCAGCCGCACCGCATCCTCAGGCCGGACTCGCCCGTGCGAAACCGCGGCGTTCGAGACCACTCGCACAAACCCGGACTCGGTCAGGGCGCAGGTGGCCCATCCGTGCTTTCGGTGCGATGCGAACCACTTCCGCGCCGCGTCATGCGCCGTGTGGCGCGGCCAGAAAATCGCCACAAGAACGCCTAAGTCCAGCAGGCAAGGCGCGCTCACCCGGCATCCTCCTCCAGAATCCTGCGAATGTCTCCGTCCGTCACTTCCGGCAACTCACCTGGCGGATCGAACACCAGAACCCCGTCGACGCGCTTCGTCGGGACCGGAAGCTGAACCGCCCGCAGCACAAGCTCCGAGACAGCCTTCCCCAGTCCGATGCGGCGCAGCCGCGCGTGGCGCACAGCCGCCTCATAGGCGGCATCATCCGGAGGAAGAGTAGTCCTCACGAGGCGATGATATATTTGTCCGCTAATGATGCGCAGTGCCGCTGTCTGATGCTGCTCTGATGCTGACAGTGATCCGGGCGAACCGCTCCCCGAACCGCCGCGCCTCCTCGCGAGCGCCGGCCGAAACCTCCCCGAACGCCTGCGCCCCCAACGATCCGAACCCTCCCTCCAGAACCCCGCCCACCACGACAAACCGCATCGAGAGCAGCGCCGCGATCATGTCCAGCCGCGCCAGGTCCGCCCCGTTCGACGGCGAGCCCGAGGTCACCAGCACGCCGCCAGTCTTCCCTTCCCCGTAGCCCGGTCCCAGAACGCGTCCCATGCGGTCCAGGAACGCCTTGGCCGCCACCGACACAGTCTGCCAGTGCACCGGCGTGCCCACCACAATGCCCGCCGCCGAACGGATCTCCTCATCGCTCACATCCCCCACGGGCCGCAGCTGCACGGTGGCGTCCTCAACCCGCGCCGCTCCCTCGCGCACAGCCTCGGCCAGCGCCGCCGTCCGGCCCGTCTCGGAGTGAACCGCAATTA
>Ga0209018_1000914_pt1 | contig 25748 bp, 20 predicted proteins | sample YNPBryBLVA2012_FD_185814 | JGI IMG/M metagenome (GOLD analysis project Ga0209018, IMG submission 185814) | Anoxygenic and chlorotrophic microbial mat microbial communities from Yellowstone National Park, USA - YNP Bryant BLVA 2012 (SPAdes)... ...
AGCGCCACGCCGACGCCCAGCGCCACACCAGGACCCGGAGAACCCCGGCATACCTGGCTCCCCCTGGTCATGCGACCATGATCAGGGCTGGAGGTCACATCAACAACGTCGCCAATCCCGTGCCGCCGTGTGATACGGAAAAGATGAGAGGAGATCTTCCCATGCCACCTCACATCACGCGACGCACCGGATGCGGCACGTCGCTGGATTATCTTCTGGGCATTCCAGAGTTCGCTGCGACGTTCAACAAAATAGCGCTGCCGCCCTGGAGATATGAAACTGGCTACAATCTGCGCGGTGAACTTGCTCTGCTCTGGGGAGTTTTGCAGGCAGCAACACGCTACAAAGGTTTACTGCTGTTCACCGGTCGCGGGCGATTCAAACCGGAAGTGCTGGCGGCGTTCCTGCTGAGTTTTCTTCCACGTCGCTGGCGTCCAACTATCATCTTCTGCGGCGAGACATGGGAACCCAACTCTGGCTGGCGCGCCGTTTTCGACCGCATTATCGTGCGATTCGCCGATCGTGCAATCAGTCGCTACGCGCTGCTGTCGAGAGATGAACAACGCCTCTTTCCGCTGATCTGGGGCATCGATCCGAACAAGGTTTACTTTGTTCCATATATGTATACATTGACGGAAGAAGAACGCGCAAAATCAGTTGACCGGGGAACATACATCTTTGCTGGCGGTAACTCATTTCGTGATTATGGACCGCTGGTCGAGGCAGCATGCGCACTGCCTGAATATCAGTTTGTTTGCGCAACCCGCAAACTTGACGGATACCCGAATCTTCCGCCAAATGTGCGTGCCATGCAGGTGCCGTCAAATGTATTTCCAGAGTTGCTGCGCGGTGCGAGTGTCGTGGTTGTGCCGTTGCGCATGGGAACAAAGCGCGCAAGCGGACAGCAAACCTACCTGAATGCAATGGCGCTTGGGAAACTGGTAATTGTCAATGATGCTTTTGGTGTTCGTGACTATGTTCGTCACCGCGAGAACGGATTAATCGTCACCGGTTCACCCGACAGTTACGTCGAAGCGCTGCGCTGGGTATTCGATCCGGCGAATGCGTCAGAGGTCGAACGCATGATCGCGCAGGCGCGCGAGGACGCTCTCCAGCGTTTCAACCCGATGCAGCATGCGCGCATGCTGGTGGCAATGATGCAGGACGCGCTTGCCAGCGAAACACCATGCTCTTCATCGCCATATCGTGTGAACGAGGTCAACAGTGATGCATCCTGATCCTGCTTCCCTCCTGCAACGACCGGCGGACGAGACGCTGTCGTGTCCGATCTGTGGATCCCGCAGCCTCACAATGTTCATGGACGTGCCGCAGATGCCGATCTACTGCAACGTGCTGTGGGAGTCGCGCGCAGCAGCGTTGCAGGCGCCGCGCGGCGATCTGATGCTGGGGTACTGCCCGCAGTGCAGTCATGTCTACAACTATGCGTTCGACCCATCCAATATGGACTATTCGCAGCAGTACGAAAATTCACTCCACTTTTCAGGGCGTTTTCAGCAGTATGCAACCGATCTGGCGGAACGTTTGATCGAACGCTATGATCTGCGTGAAAAGGACATTCTTGAGATCGGATGCGGCAAGGGTGATTTTCTGCGCCAGATCTGTCGCGCTGGCGGCAATCGCGGGATTGGTTTCGATAAGAGTTATGTCCCCGACCCGGAGCGCGATGCTGCGGAACCGGATGTGCGTTTCGTCGTTGATTTTTTCAGCCAGGCGTATGCCCATGAACCGGCAGATCTGATCGTGTGCCGCCACGTTCTTGAACATATCGACCATCCACGTGCGTTTCTCGCAGAGATTCGGCGCGCGATCGGACCTGATCGCAGTCCGGTGGTATATGTTGAGGTTCCAAATGTGCTCTGGACACTGCGCGATCTGGGGATCTGGGACATCATCTATGAGCACTGTTCGTACTTCAGCCCGGCATCGCTGACGTATCTGTTCGAAGTGTCCGGTTTTCACATTCTCGATGTGCGTGAGGAGTTTGGCGGTCAGTTTCTGGCTATCGAGGCGCAACCGGCATCTGGGGAAGTGTTGCCATCGGCGCACACCCGGCTGGATTTCGAGCAGATGGCGCGCGATGTGCAAACGTTTGGCGAGCGGTATCGTGCAAAAGTGCACGAATGGCGCACCCGTTTGAGCAACCTTGTGCAGCGTGAGGCGCGCACAGTAGTGTGGGGCGCTGGCTCAAAAGGCGTCACATTCCTGAATATCTTCCGCGATCTTCAGGCAGTAACGCTGGTTGTCGATGTGAACCCGCGCAAGCAGAGCAAATTCGTCGCTGGCGCCGGACAACAGATCGTCGCTCCGGATCGCCTGCGCGACTATCAACCGGATGTCGTTCTGGTGATGAATGCTCTCTATCTGAACGAAATCAGCGGTATGCTCGCGGCGCTGGACGTGAAGGCGACCATTGAGAGCGTGTAGTTATTCTGTGAGGGTTTCGCCATTGAGAACGATCCGGGCCGTTTTCGTGTCCGGATATGCAACCACATAGCCGTGGGCGAAATCGCGCCGCCAGGCGCCGTCGTTCTGCCGGTAGCGCGGACCTTCGGGCGCACCCAGGTCGATATCGAGTAACGGATAGTGCGGATAGATCGCGTAGTCACTCTTCTCGGCATAGCGAAAGAAGGCGTGGCGCCCGTCGGCGATCAACAGGTAGGATGCCAGGGCGAACGGAAGGAGCGCCTGATCGCGCGCCTGAACGACCGCCAGATATCCCTTGCCCTGCTTGAGCGTCTCTTCCGCCTGCGTCAACCCTCGTTCCCACTGATCCGGCGGTACGTTGTTCCGCCACCCGGTAGCGAACGCTTCCACCATCACGCCATCCAGGTAGGGGAGATAGTCGTTCCACCCCTGACTGGGGGAAGGATCGGCGATCAGATTTGCCCAAACGGGCCACGCCGGGCGTAGCGCGTCCGACAGGTCGCGTAACAACCCGATCCACGCCGCGCGGTAGGCGTCGTCGGTCTGGAATTCACGCACCACGCCGTCGCTATTGCTGACCTGTGCACGCAATTTCCACAGACTCAACGCCACATTGTCCAGGAAGACGCCATCATACCCCAGCGCCGGTTCCTGCGCATCACCGTTGAGCGCCTGCCGCAAACGCGCACTCAGAAAAGTGCGCCACCCCGGACTGGCGGGGTTCATATGGTAAAAATAGCCGGTATGACCGGGCCAGTTCGTGTAGAGACGCTCCCCCCTGTCATTGTGCAGGAACCAATCGTCGTTTGGATGAACCAGAGCGCAGAACTCGCCGACACGAAACGCCGCCTGATTGCGCCAGGGACGGTGCTGCGCATTGCAGGGCGCATCGGCGCGCACCGCATCGATGGGACCGCTGACCTCGGCGGCAAGCATATACTGCAAGATGATGCCGGAATAACCGGCGTCACGCACCGCGTCGCGGAACGGCTCATCGGTACGGGTGAGAATGATAAGATCGGCGCGGGCGGCAAGGTCCTGCGCCGTTGTTCCATCACGTGGCGGCTTGTAGAAGTATGCTTCCTGGACGCGCACCGGCGCTGCAGGGGCGGAATCGGCGGAAGCCGCCGCGCACGATGACAGTGTCAGGGCAACGATCAGCCCGATCAGGATCAGGCTGAGAGGCAGGTGCTGTGTTATTGGTGAATGTATCACATGGTCATGGTACCACACCTCGCCACAGCATGCCACTGGCGGCAAGCAAATTGCTGGCATCGGTCGTAGCACACATCGGGCAGTTAGTACTATTGATCGGCACAAGTCGTCAATTTACAGTAAAAGATGATGCGAAACGCCGGGATGCGCCAGACCCTCGCTTTTATCGCAGTTTTCACAAAGGTTGGACCGATTGGCCAGGGTTGAACGCCCTGCGGATGATCGCAATGAACGTCGCACGCCCCACGCAGCGACCGACATGATGGTTGTTGAGCAATTACTCCACTCTCGCCCGCGCAGACGGGCTTTGCCACCGACAGGTGTAGCACAGAGGAAATGCATGCATCCACGCACATGGTTTCGGGCAGCGCTGACTACAGCGATGATGATGGCGGGAATGGGTATCGTCGTCACAGCATCGTATCGTTCCTCGCCGACGTATGCCAGCGCCCCCGGTGCGCCGCCTGCATCGTGCGCCGCGCCGATCGCCCCGGTGACGCTCGTCAATCCTACCGTTCTCACCACCTGTACCCAGGCGGCGCTTCAGGCAGCGCTGACGAATGGCGGGCACATCACCTTTGATTGCGGACCCAACCCGGTCACGATTCCAATCACATCGCCGCTGGTCACGTCTGCCACCCGCGATATTGTGATCGATGGGAAAGGGTTGATCACCCTTGATGGCGGCGGCGTTACCCGTATTCTGGAAAAACCATTTACTCCCGGCTCGCATATCGACAAAACCTCCGGCAATGACCTGGTGATCCAGAATATGCGCTTCATCAACGGGCGTGCACCGGCTGCCACAAAGACCCAGGACGACAAAGCGCGCGGCGGAGCAATCTGGGTGACAAGTCCGGGGACGCGCCTGCACATCATCAATTCGGTCTTCGAGAATAATCGCACCACCAGCATCACCGATGAAGACAATCAAGGCGGTGCGATCTATGCTGGCAATATCTACGAAACGATTATCGTCGGTTCGGTCTTCGTCAACAACGAAGCGGGCAATGGCGGTGCGTTCGGTGGCATTGCCACGGGATTGCAGGTGTTCAACTCGCGCTTCGGCAACAACCGCGCCTCCGATTCGACGCCGGGCGGCATTGTGCGCGGGCATGGCGGCGCTTTGTATCTCGACGGCGTCAGCAACAGTTTCAACCCGATCACCAGCAATACCGTCGATATCTGCGGCAGTATCTTCGAAGGCAACAGCGCCACACGCGGCGGCGGCGCCATCAAGGTGACGATCTCCGACAATCTCAACACCAAGGCCACCTACGCGCGCTCGACATTCACCGGTAATCGGGTGCTCGATGCACCGCCAGCCGAAGGGCACGGCGGCGCTATCTATCATATCGAAGACGATTGGGCAGGCGGAAGCAACGAAGATAACATCGACATCCGCGAGTCGACCTTCAACGGCAACTATGCGCCAAAACAGGGAGGCGGCGTCTGGATGACGCTCAATGGGCGCGGACGGGTGATCAACTCGACCTTCTTCGACAATCGTGCAGCGACCGCCGGAACGAATATCGTCGGTCAGGGCGGCGGGTTGATCATCAGTCGGGGAACGATTGATGTCAGTCACGTCACATTTGCGAAGAATTTTGCCACCTTTCAGGGCGGAGCAGTCTTTGCTGGCAGCCAGGCATCGGTGACCCTGATCGGTTCGATCTTCTACGACAACCGTCTCGATCCGACCCACACCAACCCCGTGACCACCGAGTATCAGGGGTACCACACGAACCGTCCCCTGACCAACGGTGGCGGCAACATTCAATTTCCGCGCACGAAAGCGCCCGATTTCAACAACGATATCAATAACCTGATCACGTCACCCGCGTCCGCCATTCTCTTTCAGGACCCGCAACTGGGAGTACTGGCGGATAATGGTGGTCCTGCGCCGACGATGGCGATTGCCGCATCGAGTCCGGCGGTCAACCACGCCGCAGCGGCAACCTGCCCATCAATCGATCAGCGTGGCATCAGCAGACCGCAGGGTGATGGGTGCGATGCAGGCGCGTATGAACTGGTGCTCGCGCTCTCCCTTCGTCCGCCATTCGTGGGTGTGGGCGAAGCCGGAACGGTACTGACCGTCTACGGCGCCGGTTTCAACGCGAGCAGCAAGATCGTGATCGACGGCGTCGAGCGTCCAACGACGTTCGTGAGCGCGATGGAGTTGCGCACCGTATTGACTGCTGCCGATGTGGCAACCGTCACCAATCGGGAAGTGCGGGTCACTACCTCGACACTGCCGCCGGTGACCCTGCGTGTCATCGAACAGGTGCATCGTGCGTATCTGCCGCTCATCCGTCGCTAGCGGTTGCAATGTGGTATCATACCCTCTGTTGCCAGCGCTCTGGAACATGTCTGGAGTGGCAAGGAGAGGCGTATGAGCGAGATAACATCTCCACCCACACCGGTTCAACCTCGCAGGGATCGGACGTGGGTGATTATTGTATCAATCGTGTTGGGTATCATTCTGGCATGCGCCATTCTGCCGCTGGGCGGGATGGCGCTTCTGCTGACGTTCGACGGCGGAAGTTCAGCGGCAACGGTTCCGGGCAGCAGATGGCAGGAAGAAGTCATTTCCGGTCGCGGGACAGATCGGATTGTTGTGATTACTGTCAGTGGGGCTATCGGCGCGGATGTGGATGGTCTCTTCAGTACAGGTCTGAGCCATGAGCAGGTGTTATCGCAGATCCGCACCGCCGCCAACGACTCACGGGTGAAAGCGGTCGTGCTGCGCGTTGACAGTCCTGGCGGCAGCGTCGTTGCCAGCAACGAGTTGTACGTCGAACTCAAGAAACTGCGCGACAGGGGCAAGCATCTGGTCATTTCGATGGGAACAGTCGCTGCCAGCGGCGGCTACTACATTTCGATGGCAGGCGAGCGCATTTACGCGAATCCTGATACTTTGACCGGCAGCCTCGGCGTCATCGTGTCGCTGCTGAATTACGATGAGGCGTTCGAGCGACTGGGATTGCGCGAATACGTCTACAAGAGCGGCGACCTGAAGGATATCGGGTCGCCGCTGCGCCCGCCGACAGCGGAAGAAGAAGCGATCTGGAATGCGCTGGTTGATGAGGCGTACCAGGGGTTTGTCGATGTGATCGTCGAAGGACGCGGCATGGAGCGCACTGAGGTAATCCGCCTCGCCGACGGGCGGATCTATACCGGGCGCCAGGCGAAGGCGCTCGGTCTGATCGACGAACTGGGCAATCTGGAGGATGCCATTGAGGGTGCAAAGAACCTGGCTGGCTTGAGTGATGCGTTGGTTGTGCGGTACCGCGCATTCAATACACTGCGCGATCTGTTGCAGGCAAATCTGGAACGCAATCTGCAGCCTGCCGATCCGCTCGGGTTGCGCGCCGTTGTGCAACCGCAAGCGCCGCGTCTGGAGTATCGTTTCGTTCCCTGATACGAGGACAATCTATGGCTCACGTACTGGTGACCGGCGGCGCCGGGTTTATCGGATCGCACCTGGTTGAGGCGCTGCTCCGCCGTGGTGATCAGGTGCGTGTGTTCGACAATTTTTCGACCGGGCGGCGCGAAAATGTGCAGCATCTGCATGACGATGTAGAACTTATCGAGGGTGACCTGCGCGACTTCGACGCTGTCCGGCGTGCCGTCGCCGGCGTCGAAGTCGTCTTTCATCAGGCGGCGCTGGCATCGGTGCAACGTTCGGTTGACGACCCGATGACGACCAACGCAGTCAATGTGACCGGGACGCTCCACGTGCTGATGGCGGCGCGCGATGCCGGCGTGCGGCGGGTGGTCTTCGCATCGTCATCGTCGGTCTACGGGGATACGCCGACGCTGCCCAAGGTCGAAACGCAGGCGCCACAACCGCTCTCCCCCTATGCAGTGTCGAAACTGGCGGGTGAACAATACTGCATGGCATTCAGCGTTGTGTATGGTCTGCCGTCCATTGCACTGCGCTACTTCAACGTCTTTGGACCGCGACAGGACCCGCACTCCGAATATGCCGCCGTGATCCCGCGTTTCATTGATCGCATGGTGCGCGGGTTGCCGCCGATCATCTACGGCGATGGATTGCAGTCGCGCGATTTTACCTATATTGAGAACGTGGTCGATGCAAACCTGGCAGCGGCAGATGCACCCGCCAGTTGTTCAACAGTGTTCAACGTCGGCGCTGGCGAACGCACCTCGCTGCTCGACCTGGCAGCGCAGATCAACCATGTGCTGGGGAGTCGTCTGACGCCGGAGCATCATCCGCCGCGGGCGGGTGATGTGCGCCATTCGCTGGCAAGCATCGAGGCGATCGGTCAAACCCTGGGTTATGCGCCGCGTATCACGCTGGCTGAAGGACTGGCGCGCACGATTGAATGGTTCCGTTCCAGGTATCAAGGATAGAAAACTATGACCGCATTATCGTCTAAAGACCGGTTATTGCAGCGCATTGCGGATCGCTCTGCGCATGTCGGCATCGTTGGCATCGGGTATGTCGGTCTGCCGCTGGCTGCTGTGTTTGGCGCCGCCGGGTTGCGCGTGACGGGTCTCGATGCCAGCGCTGAACGGGTGGCTGCGATCAACGCCGGGCGCAGTTATATCGACGATGTGCCGACCGATGTGGTGGCGCAACTGCGCGCTGATGGACTGCTCGATGCCACGACTGACTTCGATGTGCTTTCGGACCTGGATGCGATCAGCATCTGCGTGCCGACTCCGCTGCGCAAAACACGCGATCCCGACATCTCGGCGATCATGGCGGTCACTGAGCAGATTGCGCACCAGTTGCGCCCCGGTCAACTGATCGTTCTGGAAAGCACCACGTACCCCGGCACCACCCGCGAGGTTATCCTGCCACGCCTCGAAGCCAGCGGTCTGACGGTCGGAGTGGATTATTTCCTGGCATTTTCGCCCGAACGGGTCGATCCTGGTCGTATCGACTGGACAACGCGGAATACGCCGAAGATCATGGGCGGAGTAACCCCTGCCTGCCTGGAAACGGCGCGCGCGCTGTACGAAACGGCGATCGAACGGGTGGTGCCGGTGAGCAGCCCGGAAGTGGCGGAGATGGTCAAGTTGCTCGAAAACACCTTCCGTGCCGTCAACATCGGGCTGGTGAATGAAGTGCTGCTCATGTGCGACAAACTCGGGCTGGATGTGTGGGAGGTAATCGATGCCGCAGCGACCAAGCCATTCGGGTTTATGAAATTTACGCCGGGACCGGGTTTGGGCGGGCATTGTATCCCGATCGATCCGCTCTACCTGTCGTGGAAACTGAAAATGCTGAACTACACTGCGCGGTTTATCGATCTGGCAAGCGAGGTCAATACCGAGATGCCGCGCTATTGGGTGCAAAAGGTGCAGGATGCACTGAACGACGCCGGGCGCGCGGTGAAAGGCAGTCGGGTGCTGGCGCTGGGCGTCGCCTACAAGCGTGATGTCGATGATGTGCGCGAGTCTCCGGCGCTCGACATCATTCACCTGCTCCACGAAAAGGGTGCGCTGGTGACCTACCACGATCCGCATGTGCCGGAGGTGCAGGTCGAAGGGTTACGGTTACAGTGCGAACCAGACCTGGATGATGCGCTGGAGCGGGCGGACTGTGTCATTATTGTGACGGATCACTCGGCATACGACTGGCAACGGGTGGCGCGCCTCGCGCGGCGTGTCGTTGATACGCGCGGTGCGCTGCGTCATCTGACGGATCGGCGGTGAGACGCTCGCTCCGTCCCAACCGATACTTCAGGTCGTAACTCAGCACGAAGTCGAGTTCTTCGTCGTTGAAGCCATAATGGTGCGCCAGAAGGCGATCGGTAGCGACTATGACCGCGCGCGCGCGCCGCGCATCGATGGTCGTTTCGCTGGTCTGGATTCGTGCGCCGCGGCGCGCGCGCGTCGTGGCGCCCTCGTGGTACAGCGTCAGCAGGTGCGCCACCAGGCTGGCAAATGGCGCCGGATCAACCTCTTCCAATCGGAATACCGGAAACTCCAACACATCCCGCGCAACAACATCCATACAGTTCGAAAATGCAATCCAGTACCAGTAGAACAGATGACTGTTGAGCAGCGCCAGCATCACTGGCGCAATGCGCGCGTCGATCCGCAACGGCTTGTAGTGCGACGAGAGTTTTTCCGGTAGCGCTTTACGCCAGTAACGACCGCCGGAGTGATAGTAGATGGCGACCCCGTCAGGTTCGACGTAGTCGTGTACACAGCGTCCATGCGCCAGCATACGCTGCAACAACCCAACCTCTAATGTCGAACCGAGTTTGGGCAGCATGCCATTCAATCCATCAAGAAGGGGCAGTGGCGTGTATCCGAGGGTATCAAACACATGCGGGCGCTCATGGGCGCGAAACCGCCGGTATCCGCTGACGTAACGCTCGCCCGGCGCTGACGTCTTCTGGATAATGGTAATCGTCAGATTCATGTCAACGTTCGGGAAGAGTTTCCCCGGTCGCACCGCATAGTGACTGTGCCACTGACGCAACGGCGCATACAGGCGTTGCAACGGCTTCATGCTGTCGGTTGCGACCGAGGCGACCGGTACGATCACGCCAAGCCATCCATGGGGACGCAGCAGGTGCAGTGCACGCTCGATCACCAGCGCATACAGGTTGCCGGTCGCTGCCGTCTGATAGGTGCACAGCGCCGGATCGGAGGGTAACCCGCTGCGCACGACATACGGCGGGTTGCCAATGACGACATCGAAACCGCCACGCTCCAGAACGCCTGGAAACGCCGCGCTCCAATCCAGCGATCGCCGGGTATCTACAGACACCGCATGATCTGATCGCTGGAGCGTACCGGTCAGCGCGTCGCCGGTGCGGATGTTGAACCGAAGGTCGCGCAGATGATCAGGATCATCGACAAGCGCCGCAAGATGCAACCAGAGGCTCATACGACAGATTTCCACCGCTTCCGGCATCACATCGACCCCGTACAGGGTGCGTTCAATGATTGCGCGCAGCCGCTGCCCGACGGGAATGGGTGGACTTTCGGCGTTGCGACGCCCGCCAACGATGCGCACCAGATGTGCCAGCAGATCGAACGCTGCGCAGAGAAACGCTCCTGAGCCGCAGGTTGGGTCGAGCACGGTCAGGCTCATCAATGCTGTATCGAGTTCATTCAGGCGAGCGGCATCCCATGCAGCGCACAGATCGCCCATCAGACGGATCAGATCGAGGTTGTGCGTCACAATCTGCGGCGGATCGATGATGCCGGAACGGAGCGCAGCCACGGTTTCGTGCAGGCGATGACGCCGGACGATGACATCGCGCCAGGTTTCACCGGGCAGGGCGTACTCCTCAGGCGCAGCGACGTCCCACAGGGTGCGCCGGGCAACATCCGAGAGACCGGCTGCGACAGCGGGAGGCAGCGTCCGTTCGCTGCCGTGTTGAACGGCAGCGGGAAGATAGCGCGTCGGATCGCGGCGGATGAGGTCGGTCACCATCCGTTCTGACTCTGGCGCGAGCGCTTCCAGCAGACGCGGGACAATCGTGCGGGTCGCAATGTAGGTGGTGACATCGTTGCCTGTGTAGTAGATGCCACGCCGCTTGCGCTCGACATAACGTTCAAAAACATGCCCGATCAGCGCCGGTGTGAGTCCAGCAGGAGAATCGTCATCGCCATGCCAGGGCAACTCGTTGAGGATCGTCATCGCCCGACGCAGGGCAGCATTGCCTGGACAGGGATGGGAGCGCAGTTCAATGATGCTCTCCGGCATCTGCGCAAGGAGCGCATCAGCGTTGAAGGTCGAATCTGCTTCCGCAAACGGGAATGGCGCATCATTCCAGCGACGTTTCCAGGCACGTGAGAACCTCAGGAACATCAACCGCGCCAGGGTGAGCGCAGCACTCCGGCGTCGCTCATCGTCCGATGATGCATCCAGTCCTGCCGCGATCGCATCGCAGGCATCGAACAGATGCTCAATGATCCTGGATGGAAGACGTCGCCGATCATGAGAAGGCATCGTGGCGGAAAAAGGGAGAGGCGCTGCCAGGCAGACGTCTCTCCCTTTGATAGGCGGGGCTAATTCACCCCTTTGATCTTCGCCACCAGCAGATCGCGGTTCATGCGCGCAATGACATCGAGCGGAATTTCCTTCGGGCAGGCGGCGGCGCACTCGCCGATATTGGTGCATCCGCCGAATCCCTCCCGATCCATCTGCTCGACCATGCGCACGACGCGCGTATAGCGTTCGGGTTGACCGTGCGGCAGCAGACCGAGATGGGTGATCTTTGCAGCGGTGAAGAGCATTGCCGAAGCATTCGGACAGGCTGCCACACACGCGCCGCACCCGATACACGCGGCTGCGTCCATCGCTGCTTCTGCATTCTGCTTGGGTACCAGAACAGTATTCGCATCCTGCGCCACGCCGGTGTTTGCGGAGATGAAGCCGCCTGCCTGAATGATACGGTCGAACGCCGAGCGATCAACGATCAGGTCTTTCATCACCGGGAAGGCGCGCGCCCGCCACGGTTCGATCGTGATCACATCGCCGTCCTTGAAATGGCGCATATGCAACTGACAGGCGGTTGTGCCCCGATGACCGCCGTGGGGATAGCCGTTAATAACCATGCCGCACGACCCGCAGATCCCTTCGCGGCAGTCGTGCTCGAAGGCGATTGGTTCTTCACCCTTCAAGATCAGTTCCTGGTTCACTACATCGAGCATCTCCAGGAACGACATGTCGGGAATGATATTCTTCGCCTGGTAGGTCACGAAGCGTCCTTCTGATTGGGCGTTCTTCTGCCGCCAGACGTGGAGTGTGAGGTTCATAGCGTTCTCTCTATTTCCAGGGCGTTTTGGCGCGGAGAGGCGCACTATTCTTTCCACAGTGCAGCACACGCACCCCGCGCACGCGCCAGATGCTTACTTGTAACTGCGAACAGCCGGCTTGACGTATTCGAAGTGCAACGGTTCCCTGTGCAGCACCGGTTTCGTCCCCAGACCGGTGAATTCCCAGGCTGCCACATACGCAAAGTTCTCGTCATCACGCTGCGCTTCGCCATCTTCCGTCTGATGCTCTTCACGGAAGTGACCGCCGCACGACTCGTCGCGATGGAGCGCATCGATGCACATCAGTTCGGCAAGTTCCATAAAGTCGGCCACGCGCCCGGCTTTTTCCAGTTCCTGGTTGATATCGTTCCCCTCGCCGGGCACCTTCACCTCGCGCCAGAAGCGTTCGCGCAGTTCCGGAATGACTTCCAGCGCGTGCTTCAGTCCTGCTTCGTTGCGCGCCATACCGCAGTAGTCCCACATGATCTTGCCGAGTTCGCGGTGGAACATATCGACCGTGCGTGTGCCTTTTGTGTTGAGCAGGCGGTTGGTGCGCTCGGTGACTTCCGCTTCCGTTTCACGGAAAGCGATGTGCGTCGTGTCAACCTTCGGCAATTTTGTGGAAGCCAGATAATCGGCGATCGTGTATGGCAGAATGAAATACCCATCTGCCAGCCCCTGCATCAGCGCCGAAGCGCCCAGTCGGTTGGCGCCATGGTCGGAGAAGTTCGCCTCGCCGACAACGAACAGCCCGGGAATGGTGCTCATCAGGTTATAATCGACCCACAACCCGCCCATCGTGTAGTGCACTGCCGGGTAGATGCGCATAGGGGTCTCATACGGGTTCTCGCCCGTGATCCGTTCGTACATTTCGAACAGGTTGCCGTAGCGTTCCTCGATCACCTTCTTGCCGAGGCGCTTGATCGCATCGGAGAAATCGAGGTATACGCCAAGCCCGCCGGGACCGACGCCACGCCCCTCGTCGCAGACCTGCTTCGCAGCGCGTGATGAAATATCGCGCGGCGCCAGGTTGCCATAACTGGGATACTTGCGCTCCAGGTAGTAGTCGCGCTCGTCTTCGGGGATCGAACTCGGCGGACGCTTATCACCTGGCGTCTTCGGCACCCACACCCGCCCATCGTTGCGCAGCGACTCCGACATGAGGGTCAATTTGCTCTGATGGTCGCCGCTGACCGGGATACAGGTCGGATGGATCTGGGTGTAGCAGGGATTGCCGAAAAAAGCGCCGCGCCGATGGGCGCGCCAGATCGCCGTCGCATTGCATGCTTTGGCGTTGGTCGAGAGGTAAAAGACGTTCGAGTACCCGCCGGTTGCCAGCACCACCGCGTCGGCGATGTGCGACTCAATCTTGCCCGTCACCATATCGCGCGTCACGATGCCGCGCGCCCGCCCGTCGATAACCACCAGGTCGAGCATTTCGGTGCGCGAGAACATCTTGACCTGCCCCAGACCGATCTGGCGACTGAGCGCCTGGTACGCGCCGAGCAACAGTTGCTGACCTGTCTGCCCGCGGGCGTAGAAGGTGCGCGCCACCTGTGCACCGCCGAAGGAACGATTATCGAGATACCCGGAGTACTCGCGGGCGAACGGCACACCCTGCGCGACACACTGGTCGATAATCGCCATGCTCACTTCCGCCAGGCGATAGACATTCGCCTCACGCGCGCGAAAGTCGCCGCCTTTGACGGTATCGTAGAACAGGCGGAAAACGCTATCGCCATCGTTGCGGTAGTTCTTTGCAGCGTTGATGCCGCCCTGCGCAGCGATGCTATGCGCGCGGCGCGGGCTATCGTGGTACGTGTAGCACTTCACATTGTACCCGGCTTCCGCCAGCGTCGCCGCCGCCGAGGCGCCCGCCAGACCAGACCCGACGACAATGATGGTATAGCGTCGCCGATTGGTCGGGCTGACAAGTTTCATCTCGAATTTGTGACGCTCCCATTTGCGCTCAATGGGACCTTCGGGTATTTTTGAGTTGAGTTTTGGATCGAGATATTCCGTTGCAGGCCGGACCGTTGTCGGTCTGGTATCGGTGGTAGTCATGGGTTTTCCCTTTTCTAGTGTGCTTCAACCGCGAAAAGGCGCCGCACCTCATTTCCCCCGTTAGCGCACTATACCGGTGATTACTGAAATCGGCACTGTTGCAAAGCCGAGGAACAGCAAAATGCCGGAGAGAACTGCCAGTCCGCGCCAGAACCCATCGGTGCGGGGCCCATTCAGCCCAAGCGTCTGGAACATGCTCCAGACGCCGTGGTACAGATGCATGCCGAGCGCGCCGACGGCGGCGATATAGAGAACGACATTGATCGGGTTCGAGAACCCGGCGACGACATTCTGATAGGCGGTTTCGTGCCCGCCGAAGTTGGGAATGCCCAGCCCGAACGTAAAATGCGCCAGATGGTACACAATGAAGAGAAAGATCGCCAGACCGCCCCAGCGCAGGGTCAGCGAGGCGAACGTCGCCTGTTTGCGTCGTGTTTCGCGGTAGCCCCTGGGACGACTCGCCCAATCGAGGCGCGTCAACTGAATAGCGGCGACGACGTGCAGGATCACCGATGCCAGCAGGATGATGCGCAGGATCCAGAGCAAACCCCGCTCCGGCACCAGCGGATACCCCACAGTGCGCAGGAAGTGAGCATACTCGTTGAACCCTTCGGCGCCTTCGAAAATCTTGAGATTGCCGATCATGTGCAGGATGACGAAACCATAACCGATGAAACCGGTGATCGCCATCACTGCTTTTTTGCCGATCGTTGTACGGTACAGTGTCAATGCTGCTGCCATATCTCGTCCTTCTAGCAAACTCTGATACCTGATACGATCAAAGGGCACATTTCGGATCTTGCCAGCGCAAGATCGGTTGTTGGTGACGAAACAGGTGGGAAGGGTTCAGGGATCCGCCAGACGCAGCAACAATGGCGGGTGACGACCAAAAAGCCAGAATTGCACGGTCATAGACACTCTCGCTGCATCAGGTCGAGTCGGGGTATCCAAACCCAGGCGTCGGGAAGAGTATCTCGATAATCTCTGGGAAGAGTTTCACGAACTCCTATGCATTATAACGCAAGGAGTAACGATTGTCGAACAAAATGTGAAGGATCGGTTGATCATGCCAGGGTCGACCAGGCGCCGAGACGCGCTGACAGACTGCCGACATCCTCTGACGTGATGGGTTGTTCGAGCCGTGCGATGGCATCGTGCAGAGCCGCCAGCTGCGCCGCGCCGGGGACAGGCGGCGTCAACGCAAGCGCGGCGCGCAACAGCGCCCCGTATGCAGCGACCAGATCCGACGCTCCGGCTGAATGCGCCTGAGCGAGCGCAATCGTGGTTTCAATCTGTTCGCGTGCTGCGCTCCACTCGACAATACCGGGAATGCGCGTCATCAGATCGAGGAGTTGAGCGGTGCGTTCAGCCGCAGCGCGCCGTTCTTCCGCCACAACCGGCGACGGTGCAGGAGGTTCGCTATCTGGCGGGGTAGTCGCACCCTCCGGGAGAAAGGCAATGATACGCGGAAGCGCCTGCTGAAGCAGACGTTCGATCTCCTGCGCATAGATCAGCCAGGGACCGATCTGCATCTTGAACGGATCGGGAATATCCCGGTCGCGTCCGGCGAGTTCGCCCAGCGTGTGGATGCGCGCTTCAGCCTGTGGAAATCGCAGACGTGCAACCCGCGCAGTTCCGCGATCGACGGCCAGCAGCAGCGATGCGGCGTCAACCAGGTCTGCGCTCAGACTGCGCGCGCGGTGGGCGCTGAGGTCGAGCGACAGGTGTTCGGCAACCGCGAGTGCGTCGGGACTCGCTGGATCATCATCGTGCCCCAGCACCCCCGCCGACTCAACGCGCACATCGATAGTGCGTTGCAGCAGCATGCGCCGAAGGAGCGCGGCGGTCAGTGGTGCGCGCCCTGTATCGGCAGCGCCGACAATCATAATCAGAGGTGTGTTCATTGCAATAACGACAGTGGCTCGTGGAACGCCAGCATAATGATCGAATTGTCATCATTGTGGAAACAGAATGGAAATATGTCAAGGGTACAATGGTCTCAAATGATCTGACGGCGTGTTCCTGAGCAATGGTTTCTCCGTGCGGGAGTTCGTCATACGCTCCCGGCGTAGCGTATTCGTCTTCGCTTCCTCTTGGCACGAGGAGTCGCATGAGTTTCAGTATCACGTCCTTCTCTCTCCTCTTGCTGAGCATCGCAGCGCTCAGCATTGCTGGCTATGCCTGGCAACGCCGATCAATGCCGGGGGCGCTCCCACTGAGTTTGATGAGCATCAGCGTAGCCATCTGGTTATGCGGGTATGCGATGCGATTGAGCAGTCTGTCGTTTCCTCTTGCTCTCTGGTGGGTCAGGTTTCAGTTTGTCGGCATCGTGGTTCTGCCGGTCGCCTGGCTCTGGTTTGCCGCTGAGTATACCGGTTCGCTCCCCTGGCTCAACCGCCGTCGGGTCTGGCTGCTGGGCATCGTTCCAGTCCTGACGATGGTCATGATGCTCACCAATGATGTCCACCGACTGTTCTGGCAGTCAATCACCCTGATTATCAAAGGTCCTTTCATACTTGTTGAGACAGTGCGTGGTGTCTGGTTTTGGATCCATACCGCATACTCCTATCTCTGCCTGCTTGCTGGCGCCTTTGTTCTCCTGCGGTTTATTCTGCGAACACCCGGCTTGTTCTATGGTCAGGTCGGTGTGTTGCTGACGGTGGTGATTGCACCACTCCTTGCCAATGCGCTCGATCTCGCGGGGATACGTGTCTGGGGCGGACTGGATCTGACGCCTTTCGGGTTTACTGTGTCACTCGCCATGCTCGCCTGGAATCTGTTCCGCTTGCGGATGTTCGAGATCCGTCCGATTGCGCGCGATATGGTGTTGCAGAGTATGAACGACGGGATTATGGCGGTGGATGAGCATGGATGGGTGGTCGAGGTCAACCGCGCAGCCGCTGCGCTCATCGGGCTGTCGCCGACGCAGATTATCGGCAAACCCGCGCGCGATGCCCTGGCGCGCTGGCCCGCAATGGTCGAGCGCTACCGCGAGGTGCGCGAGGCGGCGGAAGAGATCGAGGTGGCGGTCGGAAGCGACCAGCGCTGGTTCGATATGCGCATTCTGCCGATCGTCGATGCGCGCCGCACCTACCGCGGACGCCTGTTCGTCTGGCGCGACATCACCGCCGAGCGGCGCATCCGGGACGAACTGCAACGCAACAACCAGCGCTTGCTGGCGGTGCAGCAGGAACTGATCGCCGCGCGCGACGCGGCGGAAGCCGGCAATCGCGTCAAGAGCGCGTTTCTGGCGCATATGAGCCACGAAATCCGCACGCCGCTGACCGCGATCGCCGGGTATTGCCACCTGCTCGAAACCGGGATCGAACGGCAGAGCCTGGCGCAGACGCGCGCCGACCTGGAGGCGATCCGGGTGGCGACCGGGCATCTGCTGGACCTGGCGAACAATGTGCTGGAAATGGCGCAGATCGAGTCTGGTCAGACGACGCTGCACGAGATGGCGTTTGATGTGGCGGAGATGATGCGCGACGTGACTGCGACGATGCAACCGTTGCTCCGGCGCCACCGGAATCGTCTGACGCTGGTGGGAACCGAGGCGGTCGGGGTGGTGCAGGGGGATGCGGCGAAGGTGCGCCAGGTGTTGTTGAACCTGGTGAGCAACGCGGTCAAGTTCACGACCGATGGCGAGGTGGAGGTGGGTGCGGCGTGTGAGGCGGTCGCGGGAGAGCGGCTGCGGTTGCGGGTGTGGGTGCGCGATACGGGCAAGGGGATCGCGCCGGAGCGGATGGCGACGTTGTTCACCCCCTTCGCAATTGCGGAGGAGGAGATTGGACGCGAGCAGCGCGGGGCGGGGTTGGGGCTGGCGATCAGTCAGCACTACTGCCGGTTGATGGGAGGCGAGTTGATCATCACCAGCGCGCCGGGAGGCGGAACGCTCGCCGCGTTCTGGACGCCGGTGCGTGCAGCGCAGGTTGTGCTGGCGGATGTCTCGCATTATAGCAGTTCTCAGATACGTTGAACCTTGTCCAGGTCTGCCGTGTCGCACAAGGCGCCCGCTGCTGGAGCGTTCAATCTTCGTGCGCCTCAGGCGGGCTAAAGCCCTATCTGAGGTCGGGCAAGCCCTGCGGGCTGGATCAACCCGGCGCCCCCTGGCATAGGGAAGGGTAACGGACACGCCAGCCCCGCAGGGGCTTCCACGCGCTCAGGGAGGGCTTTAGCCCGCACGAGCGGAGTCACGCCCGATGCCCGCGCGCTTGTGACGCCTGACCTGGACTTTAGCCCGCACGAGCGGAGTCACGCCCGACGACGGACGACGTCGGATTGCTTCTCCCGTAGACCGAAATTCATTTCGGTCACCGTGTGGGGAGCGCGAGCGTGACTGCACTTGTCCAGGGAGGTTCAACCTCTATGAGAACCGCTATAAATGCTCAATCTCCATCAGCCCGCACGAGCGGAGTCACGCCCGACGACGGACGACGTCAGATTGCTTCTCCCGTAGACCGAAATTCATTTCGGTCGCCGTGTGGGGAGCGCGAGCGTGACCGCGCTTGTCCAGGGAGGTTCAACCTCTATGAGAACCGCTATAATCTGGTAGAACGATATGTACAGTCCACCGGTGTGCGTTCACTATCCGCGCTGGTTGCCACGGAGCGAGGGGGTCTTGTCCTCATATGGATGGTCGAGGGCAAGATGCCCTCGCTCCCGTGATGTGTCGCATCGCTATGTGCAGGCGCGACGCCCATGTGTGTGGGAAAGCGCACTGTTTCAGCGCAGCAGCATCACCGCTCCTCAACACATCGTCGCGCCTGCGCGATCTGCTCATTCACCGCTTCAGGCGCGGTTGCGCCTGGTACGCGCCGCGTCGCCACTGAACGGTCGAAGTCGAATACCTGAAGCACATCGGGTTCGCATACCGGGTGCGCCGCAAGAAAGACCTCGATCGGCAGCGCCGAGAGCGCAACACCCCGTTGCTCCGCTTCACGCACCAACCTGCCGACGACGTGGTGCGCTTCGCGGAATGGCACGCCGCGCGCAACCAGATAATCGGCGAAATCGGTTGCCAGCATGGCATCATCGAGCGCTGCACGCATGCGATCAGGGTGAAAGCGCGCTGTCGCCACTGCCCCCGCTGCGACTGGCAACGCAAGTTCGAGGGTGTCGGCTGCGTCGAATAACGGTTCTTTGTCTTCCTGTAAATCTTTGTCGTAGGCAGAGGGCAGACCTTTCAGCATGGTCAGCACCGCGATCAGATCGCCTGTCAGACGACCTGCCTTGCCGCGCAGCAGTTCGAACGAGTCGGGGTTCTTCTTCTGCGGCATCAGGCTTGAACCGGTGCTGTAGGCGTCGGCAAGGGTGACAAAACCGAACTCAGCGCTGCTGTAGATAATCATGTCTTCTGCCAGGCGGCTCAGGTGCATCCCGATCAACGCTGCGCAAAACAGAAACTCCGCGATGAAATCCCGATCACTGACCGCATCGATGCTGTTGGGCGAAAGCGAGGTCATACCAAGCTCAACAGCCAGCGCCGTGCGATCTATCGCCAGCGGTGTTCCAGCAATCGCGCCGGAACCCAGCGGAAGCGTCGCCGTCCGCTTTGCACAATCCGCCAGACGCTCACGATCACGTTGCAGGGGCCAGAAGTGCGCCAGCAACCAGTGCGCCAGCAGCACCGGTTGGGCGCGTTGCAGATGGGTATATCCTGGCATAAGCGTGGCGCCAGCGGTTTCGGCTTGCGTCAGCAGTGCGTTTTGCAGCGCGCGTAGCCTCTCGTCGATGCGCTGGATTGCTCCCAGCGTCCAGAGCCGCACATCGGTCGCCACCTGGTCGTTTCGACTGCGCCCGGTGTGCAATTTTCCGGCAACCGTCCCAACCAGTTCACCCAGGCGACGTTCGACTGCGGTGTGGATGTCTTCATCGGTTTCACGCGCCTCGAACCGCCCATCGGCAAACTCGGCATAGATCATATTGAGACCATCAACCAGCGTATCACATTCTTCGGCTGAGATGACGCCGACCCGGGCTAGTTGACGCGCCCAGGCAATACTGCCGCGAATGTCTTCGCGCCACATACGCTGATCGAACGAAAACGAATTGTTGAACTGCGCCATAAGCGCATCGACCCGTTCGTCAAAGCGACCGCCCCACATACTTTGCTCCTTGTGAGAACCAGGAACCAAGAGCCGAAAACTGAGAACTGAGAACCGAGAACTGAGAACCGGGAACTGAGAACTAAGAACTGAGCACCGGGAACTGAGAACTGAGAACTGAGAACCGGGAACCTGGAGCCGGGAACTGAGAACTCCTCGGCAGGCGTTCCCGATGAACGTCATGGTACACGAAACAAAGATCAGGCGCGCAGCAGGCGATGAGGGGTAAAAGGTAAGCCTCCTGCTGAGAAGCAAACGACGCCCGGCGTTTTACAAGGTTTGCCGGGCGCTGCCTGTTGTCGCATCAGGGCACATGGCTTGACAAAGCCGCAAAACCCCTGATGTTCGACCCGTGCCCTCACCCCCGACTCTGGCTCTGTGGTACAATGCGTATATCATCGACAGGAGTAGTCGCATCCGCATTCGAGAGTGCACGGTGATGCTCGTTTCGCACCATTCAACGATCACCACTTCCCAGGAAGAACTCGATGCCCTGGTGTGCAGTGCTGCACCGCGCCAGGGCCAATGGCGCGAGGAGGATTATCTGTGGTTGAGCGGTCATGCAAGCGCTCTGATCGAATTCACCGATGGGTATATCGAAGTTCTACCGATGCCGACCGATCGTCATCAATCGATCCTCCTCTTTCTCTACCGGCTGTTCTTCGCTGCAATTGAACTTCAGGGCGGTAAAGTGCTGGTTGCGCCATTGCGTCTCCGCATTCGTCCGGGGAAGTACCGTGAACCTGATCTGTTGCTGGTGCGTTCAGCACGTGATGCGCGCCGTCAGGAGCAGTTCTGGACCGGCGCCGATCTTGTGCTGGAAGTCGTGAGCCAGGAGAAGCCTGAGCGCGATCTGATCGAAAAACGCAGCGATTACGCCGAAGGCGCGATCCCTGAATACTGGATCATCAATCCGCTCAACGAGACCATCACAGTCTTACATCTGTCGGGTGATGTCTACAGCGAACACGGAACGTTTGCGCGCGGCGCGCAGGCGACATCGGCGTTGCTGGAGGGTTTCGCCGTCAGCGTTGACGCTGTCTTTGATGCAGAATAGATGAGGAACGACATGGTCAGGCACTTTCTTTCCGCCTCCGATCTGACCCGTACCGAGGCAGAAGCGCTACTGGATCGCGCACAGGCGCTCAAGGCGGAATGGCGGAACGGCGGGCACGCACGCGACGCAAACGGGGCGCTGCCGTTGCAGGGCAAGACGCTGGCGCTGGTGTTCGAGAAGCCCTCACTGCGCACACGTGTCGCCTTTGAAGCCGGCATGACCCAGCTCGGCGGGCATGGCAGTTATCTGTCGGCAAACGACATCGACATGGGCGGGCGTGAGAGCGTTCCTGACGTGGCGCGCAACCTGAGTCGCTGGGTCCAGGCGATTGCAGCGCGAGTCTTCCGGCATGCGACGGTCGAAACTCTGGCGCGCTATGCCACTGTACCGGTCATTAATGCGCTCTCTGATCGTGAACATCCCTGTCAGGCGCTGGCAGATATGCTGACGCTGCGCGAGCATTATGGGCGACTTGCAGGACTGACGCTGGCATATGTCGGCGATGGGAACAATGTTGCTCACTCCCTTATGCTGCTGGGCGCCACCCTGGGGATGAACATCCGGATCGGCTGCCCGCCTGACTATCGCCCCAATCCTGAGATTCTGACGCTCGCCGAACGGCGTGCTGCCGAATACAACGCTTCGATCCAGATCACCCCCTCGCCGGTTGAGGCCGTCGAAGGCGCCGATGCGGTCTATACCGATGTATGGGCGTCGATGGGGCAGGAACACGAAGCGGCGCGGCGACGACCAATCTTCCAGCCCTACCAGGTCAATGCCACCTTGATGAGCCGCGCTCGTTCCGGGGCGTTGTTTATGCATTGTCTTCCGGCGCACCGTGGCGAAGAAGTTACCGCTGATGTCATCGACGGTTCGCAATCGGTGGTGTTCGAGCAGGCGGAGAACCGGTTGCACGTTCAGAAGGCGCTGATTCTGACCCTGCTCGGCTTGTAGAGGTGGCATATGCATCTGATCGTCGTCGGATGCGGTCGCGTTGGATGCCTGCTGGCGCAGCAGATGGTCGCCGAGGGGCATTCAGTTGCGGTTATCGACAAGAATTCGCAAGCGTTCAAGCGTCTGGGGCGTGAATTTCGCGGGCAAACGGTGCTCGGCGTCGGGTTTGATCGCGATACGTTGCGCGAGGCTGGAGTGGAACACGCTGATGCGCTCGCAGCCGTAACGAACGGCGACAATTCGAATTACATCACAGCAACCGTCGCCCGTGATGTCTTTCGTGTGCCGAATGTGGTGGCGCGTATTTACGACCCTCAACGCGAAGCGATCTACCGCGAATTGGGCATTCGCACAATCAGTTCAACAAGCTGGGCCGTCCATACGATCCGCCGGATTCTGCATGGTGATGAGACCGTGTCATCGATCCAGTTCGGTGGCGGTGAAGTGGAGATCGTAGAGGTGTCCATTACCGGGCGACTGGTCGGGCATTTCGTGCGCGATCTGTCGGTGCCAGGCGAAATGATGCCAGTTGCCATTGTACGGCGGGGACGCGCTTTCCTGCCTACACCAGGGGTATTGCTCGAAGAAGGGGATGTCGTGCATATTGCGGTTCTGGCAACGGCGACAGGTTTGCTCGAATCGATGATTCAGTGATGTACGGAATACCAGCGACATGAATGTGATTATTGTCGGCGGCGGCAAAATCGGGCGCAACCTGGCAATGTTTCTGACGGCTGAAGGGCGTCACGCGATCACGCTGGTCGAAAAACAGGAACAGGTTGCGTATTCGCTGATGCGCATGCTCCCCGATATCCGGGTGATCGAAGGGGATGGGTGTGATCCCTCAGTGCTGCGCGACGCGGGTGCGGAGTTTGCCGATGCGGTTGCAGCGGTCACCGGCGACGACGAGGATAATCTGGTCATTGCGGTGTTGTGCAAGCGCGAATTCCGGGTGGGTCGCGTTGCGGCGCGGATCAACAATCCGAAGAACGCCTGGCTTTTCACCCGTCGTATGGGGGTTGACCTGCCGATTGATACGGCGCAGACGATCGGACGCGGGCTGGAGGCGGATATCAATCTTGGGGCGATTGTTCAGTTGACCCGCCTGCGCGAGGGACGAATTTCCCTGGTTGAGTTTACGGTCTCCAGTGAATCGAGTGCTGTCGGAAAAAATGTCGCATCGCTGCATTTGCCCCCCGATTGCCTGCTGACCGCGATCCTGCGCGATGATGACGTCATTCTGCCTTCGGGTGAAACTGTCATTCAGGCGGGTGATCAGGTGATTGCCCTGGCATATCGTGACCGCGAGGCGGCGCTGTCGGAGCGGTTCCAATGATATGGCTCGTCTGATTCGCAATACTCGACGGCAGGCTGCACCACATACGGCTGTTCGTCATCTCGTCGTCTGTCAGCACGACGGTCGCTTCGATAGTACCGTTGAACCCGCAGCGATCAGCGATCTGATCCAGCAGAAGGATCAGATCGTCTGGGTTGATTTGCAGCATCCGCGCCCGGAGGACCTGGCACTGCTCTCTGAGGAATTTGGCTTCCATCCGCTGGCAATTGAAGATGCGACCCACTTCCACGAACGGACCAAGATCGATGCATACGACCGGTACTATTTCCTGATCTTCTACGCAGTGCAGTATGATGTGGAACAACGGCGGGTGTCATCTCAGCAGGTGAGTCTGTTCATTGGATCGAACTATCTGGTATGCATTCATCAGGCGCCAATCGCGGCCATCGATGAAACTATCCGCCGCTGGCAGCGGTATGAGCACGATTTTGGCGAGGATGTCGCCGAACTGCTCTATCACCTGCTCGACACCATCGTCGATGAGTATTTTCCGGTGTTGGATGAACTGATCGAGCGTGTGGAAGAAATTGAGGCGCAGATCTTTAATCGTTTCCGTCCCGAGTCACTTCAGGAAATCTTTGCACTTAAACGCGAACTGTTGTTGATGCGCAAGATTGTGGCATCTGAACGCGATGTGCTGAATGTGCTGATCCGGCGCGAAGCGCCGATCTATCCGCGTGAAATGACAGCATATTTTCAGGATATCTATGATCACCTGATCCGGATAACGGACAGTATCGATACCTACCGCGATCTCCTGTCCAGTGCGCTCGATGCGTTTCTGTCGATCCAGTCCAACCAACTCAACGAGGTGGTGAAAACGCTGACTATCGCGTCGATCATCCTGATGTCGGCTGCGCTCGTTGCCGGGATCTATGGCATGAACTTCGATGTTATGCCCGAGTTGCGCTGGCCCTGGGGCTATCCCTTCGCCCTCGGCTTGATGGCAGCGATCAGTCTGATCCTGATCGCCATTTTCAAACGGCGAGGTTGGTTGTAACAACGGTCGGTTCTCAGTTCTCGGTCGGAGGTGGAATATGGATATTCGTCCATCCCCAATCGCCGGGAGTTGGTACCCTTCAAATCCTGCGCACCTGCAACACGAGATTGATCGCTATCTGGCGCAGGCGGAACCACCAGCATTGCCGGGAAAGGTATGGGGAGTGCTGGCGCCGCATGCTGGCGTGCGCTACTCGGGCCCGATCGCTGCGTGGGCTTTCGCCTGTGTGCGCAGCAGAACGCCGGAGATCGTGGTCATTGCGTCACCCTGGCACCGCGGTGGACAAACGCCACTGATCACTACCGGACACACCGCCTATGAAACGCCGCTTGGCATCGTCCCTGTCGATAACAATGCCATTGCGCAACTCGACGAGGCGCTGCGACGACGGGCGGCGTTTGGTCTGACGCCGCGCCGCCACGATGATGAACACGCGGTCGAGATCGAACTGCCATTTCTCCAGCGTGTGTTCGGTTCGTTTCGGTTGCTGCCGGTAATGCTGGCGGATCAGCGCGCCGCCACTTCGGCTGCGCTCGGTGCTGCGCTGGCGGAAACGTTGCGTGGGCGGGATGCCCTCCTGGTCGCCAGTTCCGATCTGTCGCACTATGAACCAGAACCGGTGGCGCGTCGCCTCGATGCCGGGTTGCTGCAGCGCGTTGCAGCCTTCGATCCTGATGCTGTCATTGCTGCTGATGCGGAGGGGGTCGGCTATGCGTGCGGCAGTGGCGCGATCGCGGCTGTCCTGTGGGCATGCCGCGAACTGGGCGCGAACCGGGTGACCATCCTGCGCTACGG
>Ga0209018_1000915_pt1 | contig 25747 bp, 18 predicted proteins | sample YNPBryBLVA2012_FD_185814 | JGI IMG/M metagenome (GOLD analysis project Ga0209018, IMG submission 185814) | Anoxygenic and chlorotrophic microbial mat microbial communities from Yellowstone National Park, USA - YNP Bryant BLVA 2012 (SPAdes)... ...
AAATTGACGTAATTTACAATTTGATTGCTTATATGAAAGGCTTTCTTACAGATTATAAAAAAAATGGATTTGAGCTAACATATTTGGGATTGGACACAATAAGCCATATTCCCGAGCCACCAGCGGATCCAGCAAGACCAGTGGTGGCAATTCCAATACCCAAAATACCAAAAGGACTGCACCACACAATACAAATTAAAACACCTACAAATGAAATAAACAAAGTTTATATCAGTAATGAAACCTTTGATATCACTTTATCGACCGAGAACCCATTTATGTTTGCCAAAATTGGTCCTGTAAAATTCGATTTATACGAAAACATCGAAGGTTTTCGATTTCCTTTCCGGATTGAGATTATAAGTCAAGTGTTCCCAGCCATCTTTAGAATTCAACAGATAACTCTAAACAAGGAATATCCAGATAGTTATTTCCAAGTTGACTCGCCCGAAAATAAATGGGTCGAGGACGAATAACAAGATTCTTGCTTTTTTCAATGAATTTGAATAAATTACTTTCTTTTGCGTCTTAATTAAAACTTATTTAAATTATACTGAAAATAGAATTTAGATTAAATTGGAGAACTATAAATGTTAGTAGACATTGTAATGCCCAAAATGGGTGAATCACTGCAAGAAGGAACAATCATACGATGGACAAAAAAAGTTGGTGACCGAGTTGAACGCGACGAAACAATCTTGGAAATATCCACCGATAAAGTAGATACAGAAGTGCCCTCGCCAGTTGCTGGTGTTATCAAAGCCCTTTTGTTTGGAGAAAACGAAACTGTTGCAGTTGGAACAAAAATCGCCGAAATCGAAACCGATGCCGACACTACTACTCACCCCGAACCTATACCCACAAAAGAAGAAGTAATAACTCCGCAAGTAGAAGCAAAACCAACGGGAACAACAATTTCTGGTAATTTTGTTGACGTGGTAATGCCCAAAATGGGTGAATCACTGCAAGAAGGAACAATCATAAGATGGACAAAAAAAGTTGGCGACTGGGTTCAACGCGACGAAACAATTTTGGAAATATCCACCGATAAAGTAGATACCGAAGTGCCTTCACCAGTAGAAGGCATTCTTGCCGAAATTTTGGCTGCCGAGAATCAGACAGTTGAAGTTGGAAAAGTTATTGCAAGAATTAATACAGTTGGAGATATTTCTCAAGTAGAATCCACCCCACAAACAATCCAAGTATCCACCGAGAAACCAGATTTAACAGTAATTCCAGTAGAAACTCAAAATCAAAAAACATCTGATACTTCTGCTGAACAAACCCAAAAAATGGTTGTTGGAGTGACCTACGAAATTCCAGCTCGCGATGGGGAAAGGTTCTACTCTCCTTTGGTACGCGAAATTGCTCAACAAAACAAAGTATCATTGGAAGAATTACGCACAATTAAAGGAACTGGTTCAGACGGACGAGTAACCAAGGAAGATTTGATGAACTATATCGCTACTCGTAAGTCTCAACCAACATTAGAAAAGATTTCCCAACAAGTTACCGAAACACCACGAACTACTACTCCACAAATAGCAATAACTTCAACCGAACCAAAGACAACAACCACCATCCCCGTATATGACGGAGAAATTAATCCAATATTCCGAGCCGCAGGTGAGTTCGAAGTTGTTCCAATGGACAGAGTGCGTCAACTCATTGCTGAACATATGACCCGTAGCAAGGCAACATCAGCCCACGTCACAAGTGTTGCCGAGGCTGACGTAACCGAAATTGTGAAATTCCGCGAAAAATACAAAGATGAATTCTTCCGCAAAGAAGGCTTTAAGCTCACCTATACGCCATTTTTTGCATTAGCTGCTGTTGAAGGAATAAAACAATTTCCCGGTGTAAATGTTGGGGTCGATGGCAACAAAATTATAAAATTCAAGCACATAAACTTAAGCATCGCTACTGCATTAGATGACGGCAATTTAATTGTTCCTGTTATCAAAAAGGCAGAAGAATTAAATTTAACAGGGTTAGCAAGACAGATCTATGATTTATCAACTCGTGCAAGAAACAAGAAACTCAATCCTGACGATATCCAAGGTGGTACTTTTTCGGTTACAAATGTTGGTACTTTTGGAACTCTATTTGGCACACCGGTCATTAATCAACCTCAAACTGCTATTATGGGCATAGGTGCTATCCAAAAACGACCAGTTGTCAAGGAAATTATGGGCAATGATATGATATTAGTACGTCATATGGCGTATGTATCGCTAACTTACGACCATCGTGTTATTGATGGAATGTTAGCTGGACAGTGCTTGTCCGCAATTGCAAAATCTCTTGAAAATATGAACGAAAATACAATAAAAATATAACCTAAAAAACAATTAACAACTTTTTGAAATTGAGAGCCCAAAAGTTTGAATTTTTGGCTCTCTTTTTTACTTTAAAATGCTTATACAACAAATGAAATTATACTATCGATCTGTTTGTTAATTCCCTTGATAATATGGCACTTTTTTTGATTGTAAATTAATAGTTTTCAATGATTTTTAGGTAATTTTGTAGTTGGGGAGACAAGGAAAAATGAAAAAAACACATATATCATTCGCAGCAATAATCTTATTATTATGTAGTTTAAGTTTGTTTTCACAAACTGGAATTATTGTTCACAAAAAAAACACACAATCCTATCCAAAAGTTCAATTTGAACTTTTTATCTACGACTTTGATGATGTTTTGCCTAAATATTCTTATGACAAACTTAACTTAGTTACCCTTGATAATGGATTGATCCCCGATAATATTGAATTTATAAACAATGAACAAAACCCAATACCTAATGCATCGGTAAGTTTGCACTTCGATTTGGGGATGAGCAATAGCAGTAAATTTGGTAAATCCCGCTTCGAGATTGGTAGGGATTTTTTCAAAGAATTTATAAAAATCGTGGACACAAACAAGATAGAAATTGCACTATCTTCTTTCGACGCAATTAATTATTACCATCAAGGATTTGCCCACAGCAAATATAAATTACAATCCATCGTAAATGGATTTCAACACGAAAATGCCTCGAGTATCGACCAAGCTTTTATCGACAAACCGGGCGGTGCAACCGAAATTCATAGTACATCAAAATATGCTAAATTCGCCGTTATTGTTACTGACGGCTCTTTGTTCATCGATAAAAGCAAAGTAATTAACGAAATGCAAAAAAAACAAATTCGCCCGTTAATTTTGATTATTGGTAAACCAGCGAGCAAAGATATTTTGGAATTAGTCAATGCAACAAATGGTTACTATGTTGACGAAATTGAACAAACAAATAATTTGAGCACTTTAGCAAAATACTTTTACTCATTAATTTTGGGATACACACCAAGTTTATTATCCTACACTGACAAAAGTATTTGCAATGATTTTCATACCGTAGAAATATCTGTACCTGGAAAAAGTTATAATACAACTACAACCTATAAAATTGATAACTTTAAAAAGCCAATGTTGGTTGCCAACCCACCTTCGCTTGGATTTAGTTCGGTGCTTCCCGGTTCCTTCAAGGAATTGGATATTGCAATTACAGCAGTCAATGGAGATATCAAAATCAAAAAATTCTATATTCAAGACATTCGCTATCAAATTGTGAAAGGTAATATTGGATCGGAAATTACATTGCCCGAGAATCAAAGTATAAACTTGACTATACGCTACACCCCATCAGATTCGGCGATTACATTCACTGAACTTCAAATTGATGCTGAGGCTTGCTTGGGACGCGAAATTTATCTCACCGGTGGATTTCCAAACACACCACCAGTCGAAAGAACAATAAAGTTACTCACACCCGAATGCAAAACAACATTAGTCCCTGGAGATACATTTTCAATTCGTTGGACTGGCTTGTTGCCCAAGGACGTAATCCAATTGGAATATTCAATAGATAACGGACGAAACTGGGATACTTTAGCCCGTAATGTCCAAGATCTGGCATATTTGTGGACAGTTCCCAACGTTCAATCTGATGAATGCTTGATTCGTGCTATTCAACTTTGGCCCAACAATGTTGGTCGAACTCTTGACTTGCGACATTTAGCCGAGGTTAACTCAGCATTTTTCAACTCGGATGGTAGCCAAGTGATTACAGCAAGCAAAGACAAATCTGTGATAATCTGGAATGCGAATAGCGGGCGAATTATCCACAATCTTCAAGGACATTCCGACGAAGTTACATTTGCCGATTTTAACAAAAAAGGTGATCGTGCAGCTTCTGTTGGTCGTGATGGAAAGTTGATAATTTGGGATGTATTCTCGGGATTAAAAATTATGGACAAAAGCTTAAATAAAACAGTTCATTCTGTTAGGTTTTCAAATGATGATAAATATATTGTAGTTTCGTGTAATAATGGATGTGCGGATGTTTTTAGTGCTGATGATCTAAGCGAAGTTGCAGATATAAAAGCCTATCCTTTTGGAGTTTGTTGGTATGCTGAATTTAGCTTCGATGACAAATATATCTTGACTACTGGAAATGACGGAATAGCCAAAGTTTGGGATTGGAAAAACCAAATTAACTCACCTTTCAAAATATTCGACACACGAGTTGCAAGCGAAGTTAATCCTAATGAAAAATACGGAAATGCTACTTATGCCACTTTCAATCATGATTATTCAAAAGTTGCAGTTGTAAGTTTACAGACCAAAAGAGTATACGTTTTTGATTTTGCAACTGCCGATACAATTTATACTTTACAACATAAAGATGGAATTGTTCATTTTTCAGCAAGTTTCTACTACTCTACAAAATACGGTGATATGTTGCTAACAACTTCCGAAGATGACGTCCGATTGTGGGATGCAAATACTGGTCTGCCCGGTTTGCCCCATATAATTAAGGAACATACAAAATCTGTTCTAACAGCTGTCTTTAATTTTGATGCAAAGCGAATATTAACAGCATCACGAGATTTTACCGCAAAAATATGGAATTTGGAACAACGCGATTTGCAAATGGACACAACCGACTGCCTCTTTCGTATTAAACCCATTGCAATGGATATTGTGAATATAGATTTTGGCGATGTCCCAATATTTAGCTCCAAAGATACAACTATTTCTAAATTTTTAGTAAATAAAACTGATTTTAATTACCAAATAAGAAATATTAATATAGTTGGTGGTGAAAACAGCAACTTCCAATTTTTGAACGAAATACAAACTCCATTCTTTTTGGATACATTAGTTCCATATAGCGTTAAGTTACAATTTCGTCCAACACAACCAGGACCTATATACGACACAATTACCGTGTTGACTGCTGGCGGAACCTACAAAGCAGTTTTATCCGGAAATGGAGTAGATCGAGGTTTATATTCATATATGAATATAGTAGATTTTGACCAAGTGGAAATAGGCGATTCTCGTGATTCTACTGTTTCTTTAATGGTCGTGAACAAAGGCTTTTTCGATGTGGTTATCGAGAGTATAGAATTACAAAAACCCGATACAACTCATTTTAGGATAATTAACAATCCAGGTAAAACTATTTTGCGTCCCAATCAATCATTAGGGTTGATAATTCGATATACACCATCGGCATTGGAAGTGAACAACGGAACAGTTGCATTCAACTATAATGGCACACTTTCTCCATTAAAAATTGGATTGTTTGGCGAAGGTATTAATCCTCGAATTGATACTCTAACAATCTACATAGGTGAACACACAGCTTCTCCTGGTCAAGTGTTAGAAGTTCCAATAAAAATTAGCAACATATCCCAAAATGGTTTAAGAAAATCAATTACTGGTATCCGTACCTATTTGCGTTTTAATGCTACTTTACTATCTCCATTGGATTATTATCCGGGTTGGATTGATGGCAACGAAAGAGTTTTGACGCTCGATTTGCCTCGCAACTTTGGTCAGGATTCTATTTTGGCAAAGATTAAGTTCAAGGCAGCACTGGGTAACGATTCATTAACTCAATTAAAACTCGAATATAGTAATCCTATTGGATTGGGAAAATTAAAAGTTTATACTCAAGATGGGCTTTTTAAATTAACAGGTTTTTGCACAGAAGGTGATCCTCGTTTGTTCGATTCGGAAGGTAAAGTTTACTTGAAACAGACATTTCCTAATCCATCACAAGGAACTATAACTTTGGAATTTTCTGTCGTCGAAATCGAAAATACTCGAATTTATCTGATTGATTTCCAAGGAAAACTCATTAAAGAAATTGTTAATAAAGAACTACCCCGTGGCGAATATTCAATGAATATTGATTTAAGCTCAATACCTTCGGGGAAATATTTTTGCGTTTTGGAAACTCCAACACGTAAATTTACCAAAACTTTGATTATACAAAGGTAAAAATGGAAAAAATTCAAGCCGTTCGCGGCACCAAAGATTTATTGCCCGATAGTATTTATTTATGGCATTTTTTATTCGACAAATTCAAAGAAATATCTAAACGATTTAATTACTCCGAAATACGAACTCCTATTTTCGAAAAAACCGAAGTTTTCCATCGAAGCATTGGCGAAGGCACCGATATTGTTAACAAAGAAATGTATACCTTTTCCGATAAAGGTGGCGAGTCGATTACACTACGACCCGAAGCTACTGCTGCTTTGGTTCGAGCAGTAATACAAAATTCCTTGAATCACGAGAATTCAATATTGAGGCTTTGGTATTTTGGTCCATTTTTCCGTTATGAACGACCTCAAAAAGGACGATTGCGTCAATTTCATCAATATGGTGCTGAGTTAATTGGTTCTCCCAATCCCGAAGCAGATTTGGAAATTATACTTTTAGCAAACGAATTGATAAAATTTATTGGCATCGAAGATTACTCCTTGCTAATTAATTCTCTTGGAAATGAACAATCAAGACAGAACTACAAACAAACCTTGGTAGACTTTCTACAAAGCAATTCTGACAAACTTTCGTCTGAAAGTCGAAGTAGGTTACAAATCAATCCATTAAGGATTTTGGACTCCAAAGATGAACAAGACATAAAGCTTTTGGAATCTGCACCCCTGATAATTGATAGTTTGGATTTTGAAAGCAAGTTACACTTTGAACAAGTTTTGAATGGTCTTCGAGAATTAGGAATCAACTATGAGATAAACAATAAATTAGTAAGAGGATTGGATTATTATTCCCACACAGTTTTTGAATTTCGAAGCAACTATTTAGGCAGCCAAGATTCTTTTGGTGGTGGTGGTCGTTATGATGGGCTATTCGAACAATTAGGCGGCAAACCAACTCCTGCTGTTGGTTTTGCCTTTGGATTGGAACGATTGCTTTTGATATTAGAGCAAATTAACAAATTACCACCAAAACAGGATAAATTGGACTATTATTTTATAATTCAAAATAATACATATTTTAATCACGCCCAGAAAATTGCAAGCGTTTTAAGAGAAAAAGGTTTTTCGGCTACTGTTGAAATTCTTCGCCGTTCATTTAAATCACAAATGAGAGAAGCTAACAAAATTGGTGCAAATTATGTCGTGATAATTGGCGAATCGGAATATGCCGAAAATAAAATTACCTTGAAACATCTTTCTACATCTGTTCAGGAAACTTTATCTATCGAAGAATTCCTTGAATTACAAAAATGAAAAATTTACTGATAATTACTTATTATTTCCCTCCTTCAGGAGGACCCGGTGTTCAAAGAGTATTAAAGCATACGAAGTATCTTCGTTTATTTGGATGGAATCCAATAGTTTTTACGGTACGAGATGCCGATTATCCTGCTTTCGACTATAGCTTAATTAACGAAATTCCCAAGGATGTGAAAGTAGTGCGAAGCAAAATATTCGAACCTTATAATTTTTACAGAAAATTAACTGGCAAAAAACCCGGTGAGCCAGTCGATGTAAATATAATAAAAAAAGAAGGTGCAAAGCTATCCATTCGAGAAAAATTGATTGAGTTCGTCCGAGGCACTTTTTTTATTCCCGATGCACGGATTGGATGGTACTTTACTGGTAGAGGTGAGTTAAATCAACTAATTAAAGAACACAAAATAGATGCAATTTACAGCTCATCACCACCTTACACTTGTTCATTGATAGCAAAATATGCGAAGAAAAAACTTCAAGTTCCTTGGATTGCAGGGTTTCGCGACCCTTGGACAGACTTTATCCAGGCACCACCACGTTGGTTTATCCCCAAATATATTGATAGATGGATGGAAAAAAGTGTTTTTCGCACAGCAGATTTTGTCGAAGTCGCTTGGTTAGGAATAAAGAAAGATGCATTGCAAAAATATCCCGATTTGCCCGAAAATAAATTTGTTCATATTCCAAATGGCTTTGATTCGGAAGATTATCCTAAAATTGGTCAAAAACAGAACAATGTCTTTACTTCGACCTACACTGGATCTTTGTATGGCAAGCGAAATCCAAAAGCTTTATTCGAGGCTATTGAGATATTATTGAAACAAAATAAAATTAAAAAAGAAGATTTCATGCTAGTATTTATTGGACGATTCGGACAAGAAGTTCACGAAATGATAGATCATACTTCATTTACCGAGAGAATTAATCGAATAAATTACTTACCACACCGCGAAAGTATCGTCAAATTACTCGAAAGTGATGCTTTGCTTTTAATCGTAGACGAAAGCAAAGAAAGCAACGAAATTGTGCCAGGAAAAGTTTACGAATATTTAGGAACTTACAAACCGTTGCTAGTAATCGCACCAGAGCAAGGTGCGGTTGCAGATTTAATAAACGAAACAGGTTCTGGATTGGTAGCCCATCAAACAAACATAAACAAAATAGCAGAAAACTTTTATCACTTGTTCAATTTATGGAAATCGAATTGTAAATTGGATACAATTAAGATTGAGAAAATTAATAAATACGAACGAAAGGAAGCTGCAAATAAATTAGCTTCATTATTAGACCAAATTACTTAATTCTATCTAAGCTCAACGCTAATTTTCTCCAATTTCATATCTGCATCAAACCAAAAATAGAGATTGCTAAAAATCTCATCCAAGGAATATTCCCATAAATATCCTCGTCCCTCTGCTCTTTCAATTTCCTTTTCGGGTTTTCCAATTTTTTTCATAATGTCTTGAGAGTTGGATGTCATTGTAATTCCTTTATAAACAAAATTTTTGGATTCTGGAAAGAAAATTACTCGTACAACCATTTTGTTGTCGATAACAGCAGAAAAATCCTTAAATTCTATGTAAACTTCACTACTATTTTCGGAAGTACATAAAGGTGAAATATCTATAGGATTTGCAAATTCTTTAAAAAGAACATTAAAACGAGCTCCGCAAAGGTTAATTATTTTATTAGTTTGTTTTTCATCTTGAGCATTCAATTCTACAAAACTTGGTATCAATAGGACTAAAACAAAAATTAGTTTGAAGAAAAATTTCATAAAATATACCTTTAATTTATTTTTTGACTATAATAATTATACAAATATAACAAAAAAAAATAAATAAATGGAAAATTCTTAACTATATGAAGGTATAAATTTGTAAAATTAAATAAGAGATGTGAGCACAGATTTTTGACTATTGTAAGTTAGTTGATTTCTTTTGTTTTCTATATTTTTTTTATATTGACTTAGATTAAGAGATATTTTCATCAATTTTTCAAGAATTTCTTGATGGTCGAAGGCAGTCGACACAACCTCACCAAAACCATTTTCGAGAACAAATTTGGTCATTGCGGGTAAATCCGACACCAAAACAGGTATGCCAGCATAAACATATTCGAATAATTTATTTGGCAAAGCAAGTTTGTATGAAAAAGTAATTGGTTCAATTAAACTAATGCCAATATCAGCCGATGCCGTAATATTTAGTAATTCGGAATAATTTACTTGTGGGTGGAGAAAGACTTTTCCTTTTAAATCGGGATGATCAACAATCGCTTTAATTTCATCAACTAAATTCCCCTCGCCAACAATCACAAAAGCATATTTTTCAGTTTTCCTTAATGCATTTATAAGCGGCATAATACCTCTGCCCCGTAGCACAACGCCTTGATAAATCAATATTGTTTTATCCTCGGGGATTTTATATCTCTCCCGTAAGTAGCATGTCTTGATTATTTTGGTTTCATTTGGCAAATTTTTTACAACATAGTATTTTTTGTTGTTATCATTAAAATAACTTTTAAGGTATTCTGCATCCAATTCACCACTAACGACAATTTTCGAAAGATTTTTCACTGCTATTTTCTCGGCTATGCTTAATATTTTTTGCTTTACAGACTGATTTTGCAGAGTTCCCAATGCAGAAAATATTTCCCTTGAATCATATATTATCTTTTTGGGTGGGATCAAAAGCAATCTTAACAAAATTAATGAATACAAATCGGCAGCAAAGTATTGCTTAGCCCGGAGCTTCGGACGATTCCAAACTCCTTTGAAAAGAAATTTAAGCCAATTGAGGAAGAATTTATTTTTTTTATTGACTTTGACAACAAACTTATTTTTTTCCGTGCTTTTATCAAATGATACAGAGTAGGTGACGATTTTTAATCCTTGGTCGCGATAAAATCCGACTAAATTTGAACTTCGAGCATCATATCTTAAATCGGAATAGGAAATCACGCATAAATCTGCTGGAGCTTTTCTGTGCATTTTTAAGCAAATTTATAGTGAAAAGTGCTGCGTAGAATGCCCCGTGCGTTAAAACGCTCCTTAAAATAGATTAAGTTAAGGGAAGGTGTCATTGGATCTTCTGCTTTAGTATCCTGCGATACACCAATATCAACCCATTGGTAGCCATTTTCGACAGCCCAACGAACTGTTTCGTACATTATTAAATAAACTGGCTTTAGATGCTCATATTCGTAAAGCAACATATTATAAAAACATAGGACAACTTTGGAATTTGTTAAAAACAAAAGTGAGCCAGCAATCGGAGTGTCGCCATAATAAACCAAATACAAACGCAAGTTGTTTGGCAACAACTCCTTCAATCTTAACATATCTTCCAAAGAATGGGTAGGTTTTGCATTGTGTTTAGCCTTGTTTGCAATCAGAATTCTATTAAATGTTTCGTAATCGTTGCTTTCTTCGATACGAATTTTCTTTTCTCTTAAAATTTTATGAATTGTTTTCCGGGCTGTTTTGTCGAATTGAGATAAAAAATTATTCCCGTGCTTTAAATCAATTGCGTGTGAGATGTAATGGAGTTCAAAGTCGAATTTACGATATAGCATTGCGTATTCCAAATGTTGGGAAATATTATGGGAATAAACCAATGGCGGAGGGATAAGAAAAGCTTCCTTGATTCCAACTTTAGGACAATAATCCATAAAGGCATCAACAATTTCCAAAGCTAATGCAAAAGGAATATCCTTGGTAACAAAAGATCCATAACTTGCGCCAACGGGTGACCAAAATATAGTTCCATTTTCTTTCAATCCACCTGGGAGAATTGCGACCAATTCACCGTTTTTATAGAACATCAAATTATGGAATTCAAACCTACCATTTGGATGATAATCAAGGAATCGAATTTTATGGAACATTGTCCCATTATTCGAATTATCAACAAAGTTATCCCAAATTTCTCGTTGGGTCGGGTTGTATTCTTGAACTACAATTTCGGACATATTCAATTACAAAAGTGAAAGTGCAAACTCTTTTCCGAACTCTTCGGCTTTGGCTAATTGTTCATCATCGGGTGACCATTGAACTTTGAAAACAGGCAATTCTACAACATATCCGGCACTTTTCAACTTCTCGCCAATTCCATCAATGGCTTTGGGACTCCATCCATAAGAACCAAATGCTGCTGCTTTTTTGTTTGTGGGATCTAAATTGGAAATTTCCTCCAATATTCCTGCGATAGAATTAAGGATTCCATTATTAATTGCCGAAGAACCAACTATTACTCCTTTTGAACGGAAAATATCGGTAATTATGTCGCTTCCATCTGATTTGGATATATTATGCAAAGCAAATTTAATTCCATTTCCAGCTTTGATTATTCCACGGGTTATTGCTTCGGCAATCTTGCGAGTGTTGCCATACATCGAATCGTATACAATTGTTATTTGGTTTTCTAACTCGAAATTTGTCCACTTTTTGTAAAGTTGAAGTATTTTTGGGATATTTTTTCGCCAAATAACACCATGAGCTGGGCAAATTAGATTTATTTCTAAATTTAAATTTTCAATTTCTGATATTTTTTTGGCGGCTTTTTTGGAAAATGGTGAAATTATATTGGCAAAGTATTTTTCTGCCTCGAAAAAAAGAGCACATTCATCTACTAAATCATCGAACATCGAGGCTTCTGCAAAATGTTGACCAAAAACGTCATTGGAAAAGAAAATTTTTTCGTTTTTCAAATAGCACATCATAGTATCGGGCCAGTGCATCATTGGTGCCTCGATAAAAATAATTTCATCGTTGCCAACCGAAAGGGTATCACCATTTTTAACTACAACAAAGTTCCAATCCTTGTGGTATTGACCTTTCAAAGCCTTTGCTCCCGATGCCGTGCAATATATTGGAGCATTAGGAATGTATTCCATCAATTTACCTATTGCACCACTGTGATCCGGTTCGCTATGATTAACAATTATATAATCGATTTTCTCCAATTCGATTATTTTTTTTAGGTTCTCAATAAATTCATCGGCAAAAGGAGTGTAGACAGCGTCAATAAGAATATTTTTTTCATCTTGGATAAGATAAGAGTTATAACTACTTCCTCTTTGTGTTGTAATTTGGTCACCGTGAAACTTTCGTAATTCAAAATTAATTTTACCTACCCAAGTAACTTTGGGTGTAATTTTAATATTCATTTTATTTTCTTAGTTTTGATTGATTTCATTGATAATTTTTTCACCTGTAAATTCATCATTAGGCAATAGTTCAGGTTCCAGATTTTTCTCGAAAGAATATACAATCTTTTTAGAGTCTTTGTCCAAATTGCCTATTGCTACATAGCCTGATGGGAAGGCACCACGGATAATAGCATCAGCCAATTCGTCCTCCACATATTTTTGTAAAGCACGTTTTAATGGGCGGGCACCATACTTTTCGTCAAATCCTTTTTCGACAAGGAATGATTTTGCTTCGTCAGTTAATACCAATCTTTGATGGTTAGCCGATAGGCGTTTTAGCATATCCGAAAGTTGAATATCGATTATCTTGTAAATACTGTCTTTTGTTAATTTATGGAAAATAATCATATCATCAATGCGATTTATGAATTCAGGATTGAAAAGTCGCTTAACAGATTCTTCGATCGTACTCTTCATATTTTCGAATTCTGAAGCTTCGGATGGTGGATTGAAGCCAATTTTGCCACCGTGTTTGATGTCCCTGGTTCCCACATTCGAGGTCATTATTATAATTGTATTCTTAAAGTCGACCTTTCGTCCTAAACCATCCGTAAGAATACCATCATCAAATACTTGTAGCAAAATATTGAACACATCTGGGTGTGCCTTTTCAATCTCATCCAACAGTACTATGGAATATGGTTTACGACGGACTTTTTCGGTTAATTGGCCACCCTCTTCATAGCCAACATAGCCGGGAGGTGCGCCAACAAGTCGCGATACCGAAAATTTTTCCATATACTCACTCATATCAATACGAATTAATGCATCTTCGGTATCGAACATAACACGAGCTAAAGCTTTTGCTAATTCAGTTTTACCAACTCCCGTGGGACCTAAGAACATAAAGGAACCTATAGGCCTCTTTGTATCTTTCAATCCAGAACGAGCTCGGCGAATTGCTTTGGCAAGAGCTTCGATAGCATCATCTTGTCCAACAACCATCTTTCGCAATTCTTCTTCCAAGTTGAGTAATTTATTCTTTTCGCTTTGTGCTATTCGGTTCATAGGTATTCCAGTCATCATTGAAACAACATCTGCAATGTCGGATTCGTAGACAGGAAAAGACTTTTTAGCTAATGCTTTTTCCCAATCAGCTAATGCAATTTCCAAATCCAATTGATATCGTTTCTCTAAATCTCTCAATCGAGCTGCTTCTTCGAAATTTTGTTGGCGAACAACTTCTGTTTTTTGTTTCTTTATTTCTTGAATTTTCTTTTCTAAATTGGTAATCTCTTGGGGAACATCAATATTTGCCAAATGCACACGCGAGCCTGATTCGTCCAAAACATCAATAGCTTTGTCGGGAAACATCCTATCGGTTATGTATCGTTCGGCTAATTTGACGCAAGCTTCCAGTGCTTCGTCGGTATATGCAACATTGTGGTGTGCTTCGTAATTGTCTTTTATATTTTTCAAAATTATCAAAGTTTCTTCGGGTGTTGGCGGTTCGACTAAAATCTTTTGGAAGCGTCGTTCCAATGCTCCATCCTTTTCTATATATTGTCGGTATTCATCGAGAGTGGTAGCACCGATAACTTGTATTTCACCCCGTGCCAATGCTGGTTTGAACATATTTGATGCATCTAATGATCCTGATGCACCACCTGCACCAACTATTGTATGCAATTCATCAATGAAAACAATTACGTGACGAGCTTTTTCTAATTCAGTTAGCAATGCCTTCATTCTTTCTTCAAATTGTCCACGATACTTGGTTCCAGCAACCAAAGCAGCTAAATCTAATTGGACAATCCGTTTATCCAATAAAACACGAGATACCTTTTTTTGGACAATTCTCAATGCCAGACCTTCGACAATTGCTGTTTTTCCAACTCCTGGTTCGCCAATTAAAACGGGATTGTTTTTCTTACGTCGTGCAAGAACCTGGCTTAAACGCTCTATTTCCTTCTCTCGTCCAACAACAGGATCTAACTTGTTTTCGGCAGCTAATTTTGTTAAGTCGCGTCCAAAATTATCAAGGACGGGCGTTTTGATCTTCTCGGTTTGTTGGCGAATAGGTGGTATTTTTGCTGGTTGTTGCGGTTCATAGGGTTCGGAAGTATCGCTCGAACCCATCAATATTAAGTCCAATGCTTTACTTGCTTGTTCATAATCAATTCTGAATGTCTTGAATAATTTTTCAGTTGACTCGTAGGTCTCTCTCAATAGAGATAAAAGTAAATGTTCTGTGCCAATAACATTCGATTTATATAATTTGGCTTCAAAGGATGCCAGTGTTAAAGCTTTTCGGGCATCTGTGCTCAAAGGTAAAGCCTTATCCAAATCGTTTGGAATTCCATATTCCATATCCTTTTGAATCTCCATTAATAAATCTTGTGGATTCACTCCCAATCGATCTAAAATACGGGTTGCCATACTATCACCAGCTCGTATTATACCAATAATCAAATGACGGGCATTAATCGAGCTGTGACCCAACCTATTAGCTTCCTCTTTGGAGTATCTGAGCACTTCGTTCAATCTATCTGAATATTTGTCTTCCATAATTTTCCTTTGTAAACTAATGTTATTGACGTATTTATTAATTTTTTATTCTTAATTCAAAAATTGCTTTTCTATTTAATAACTTTGTATTCTTGAATTTGATTTTTTCTTAAAATTAAACTTTTTAATAAAAATGAATATAAACAAGTTTTCCACTCAAATACTTTTTGCTTGTTTATCTGGTGTTTTGTTAGCACTATCTTTTCCCCCAATTCCAATGCCATTCTTGGCATTTGTTGCGTTGGTTCCTTTACTTTTTGTATTGAATAATAGTTTATTGACGAAAAAAAAGCAATATTTTTTAGTTTACCTAACTTTTTTTATTTATCACATTGGATCTTTATGGTGGATTAGTAGTTGGACACGCGATACAGATATTTTTTTGTTATTTGCAGGTTTGGCTTTGGACTTTTTGCATCCTATTTTCTTTTTTGTCCCTTTTGCAATTTATTTTTGGTTTCAAAGAAAATTCAGCAACAGAGTTGCCTTGATTCTATTTCCTTTTGTATTTTTATCGTTTGAGTGGTTGCATAGTTTGGGCGATATTGGATTTCCTTGGCTCACTTTGGGAAATACCCAAATATTAAATCTTTATTGGATTCAATTTATCGATATAACGGGAATTTGGGGAGCAAGCCTTGCTATTTTATTAGTCAATACATTAATTGTTGATTTTTTTGATAATTTCATTCATAGTAGCCATAAATCATTATTGGAGTATCTAATAAATACTCGAATTGCTGTATTAAGCGTTATCATCATCGTTGTATTGATGGTCTTGCCTTACTTCTATAGTTTTTACGCAGTTCAAAAATATAGTTATAGAAACAATTTATTAAAAAACAAGAATATCAATGTGGCAGTAATCCAACCTAATATTAATCCTTGGAAAAAATGGGAAACAAGTGTATACGAACAACTTCAAATTCTTTTGAAGATTTCCGACTCAATTTTGGCTACAAACCCTAATATCAACCTGCTTGTTTTTCCCGAAACCGCTTTACCTATGCTTTACACTGATTTTAATACCTTGCAAGATGTTTCTATTTTGCAAAATTGGTGTAACCAACGAAATGTAGCGATTTTAACCGGTATAACCGAGTTTTACTTTATTCCCAAAAACACTCATCCACCACCAACGGCAAAACAATTAAAGTTCGATACACAGCAGTATTACCAAACATTTAATTCATCAATCTTAATCACACCTAATCCAAAATATAAACCTGGAGATAAGGTGCAAAATTATCGAAAATCCAAGCTAACACCATTTGGAGAACAAATTCCCTTCCAAGAAGAATTACCCATATTATCTAAATTTGCTTTGTGGAGTGTTGGAATATCAAGTTGGAACAAGGGCAGTGGGCCTAATGTTTTGAAATATCGATTGAACCAAAAAGAAGTACGAATTGGCAATATTATTTGTATCGAATCAATTTATCCTCGATTTGTCACAGGTTTTGTTAATGTAAAATCAAACTTATTCACGCTTATAACTAACGACGGCTGGTATGATTTCACTGTTGGACCACGTCAACATTATCTTATGGCTTGCATACGAGCAATCGAGAATCGCCGATATATTGCTCGATCTGCAAATACCGGTATATCGGGTTTTATATCACCTTTAGGCATATCTTTAAAGGAGGCACCCCAATATACAAAGACATCTGTGGAATTGCTGCTTCCATTAATTGACGATACGACTTTTTATTCAAAATATGGTGATTGGTTGCCAATTTTAAGTCTTCTGAGCTTGATAATTATTGCAGTTTTGTATAAATTTCGTCAAAACTTTATTCAATAAGTGTTTCTAAAAAATTAACAATTATTCATTTTTATTATTCCAAAAATCCGGCAAAAAAAATATTCAAAGAGCCCGAATATAACGATACATTTTTATAATTTTATCTGTCCTTTATTTAGTACGATATATTAATTACAACAAAATTATTAATAAATATTCACTTTTATTGTTGTCTAAATGTTTTTAATTAGATTTGTAATAAAAATGAGGTGCAAATGACTAGCACTGATAGACGAACTTTCTTAAAACAATTAACAATAGGTTCAGCTCTTGCTGCCGGGGTATCATTGAAACCAGCAAAAGCAAACGAAGAAATTGCTTCCAAAAAAGCAATGGGAGTGTTGGTCGATACTGCTGTTTGTGTAGGTTGTCGTAGTTGTGAATGGGCTTGCAAAACAGCTCATAATATTCCAGCTGGTGATATCGAAAAATATCACGACCGCTCAGTTTTCAAAGAATTTCGGCGTCCCGATCACACTTCTTATTGTGTTATTAACGAATTTCCCAACAAAGACGCCAGCAAATTACCTCTCAATGTAAAATATCAATGTATGCATTGTCTTGAGCCAGCTTGTGCTTCGGCTTGTATTGTTGGGGCATTCACAAAGCACCAAAATGGTGCCGTCACTTGGGATGGTTCCAAGTGTATAGGTTGTCGTTATTGTATGGTGGCTTGTCCTTTTCAGATCCCAACTTTTGAATACGAAAAGGCAATCCAACCAAATATTACAAAGTGTGACTTTTGCTACGAAAGAACCAAAGATGGCAAATTGCCTGCTTGCGTTGAAATTTGTCCAGTCGAAGCAATGATTTATGGTCCAAGGGAAGACCTAATTGCCATTGCACGAGAAAGAATAAAACGCTATCCCGAGAGATATATCGATCGAATATTTGGCGAAAAAGTTGTTGGAGGAACTTCTTGGCTTTACTTAGCTCCAATTGAATTCGAAAAGTTAAAATTCCCCCCATTAGGTACCAAACCTGCTCCTGGAGTAACCGAAGCAATTCAGCACGGCATTTTTGCATACTTTATTCCTCCTTTGGCTCTTTTCTCTTGGCTTGGTGGTGTTATGTGGTTAAATAAACGAAAGGAAGCAATATTAAAAGAAGTTGAAAAAATTGAGGAGAAAGAAAATGAGTGAAAACCTTTTACCGCAACCAATTAAGCATAAGTTTTTTACTCCTGGGACAATCATTATTACTCTAATTGCACTCAATGGATTGGTGTTTTTGGCAATGCGATTTATTTTTGGATTGGGGGCAGTTACAAATTTGAATAATCAATATCCTTGGGGATTATGGATTGGAGTTGACGTTGCCGCTGGTGTTGCATTGGCTGCTGGTGGATTTGTTTCGGCTGCAATGGGACATATTTTCCACATACCTTTTTTAAAACCGGTAATACGTCCCGCATTGCTTACGGCGATGCTTGGGTATACATTTGTTGCATTAGGCGTAATGGTCGATATTGGCCGTTGGTATTATATATGGCATCCATTGATTATGTGGAATGGAACTTCTCCTTTATTCGAAGTAGGTATGTGCGTTATGGCATATTTAACTGTGCTTTATATCGAATTCCTACCAATCGTTGTAGAAAGATTTAAAAATAGAGTAAACCTTCCTGGTTTGTTTAGCATATTCAATGGCTTTTTGGAATGGTTAATGAGATTATTCGAAAACACGTTCGGCAAAGCAATGTTCCTATTCTTGATTCTCGGAGTTGTTTTGTCAACTCTCCACCAATCTTCATTAGGGACATTAATGGTTATAGCAGGTTACAAAATGCATCCATTATGGTTCACTCCTATATTGCCATTACTTTTCTATATTTCCGCAATAGCTGTTGGTATCCCTATGATAATTTTTGAGTCGTTATTAGCTTCTTTTGCATTCAAAATGAAACCCGAAATGGCGGTTCTAAGCCGTCTTGCAACTAATATACCTTTGCTATTGGGAATATATTTGGCATTTAAATTAGGTGATTTGTTCGTACGAGATGCTTTTGTCTATTTAATGGAATTCAATAAATTTTCGATTACTTTCTACATTGAAATGTTGGTTGGAGTTGTGATTCCGTTAATTATGTTCAATTTCAAAAAAGTTGTAACAACACCAATTTGGTTATTTGTGGCATCAGCGATGGTTGTCATTGGCGTATTGATTAACAGGATAAACAACTTTATCATAGCATACCAACCATATTATGCAACAGAAGCTTATGTTCCATCTTTTGGTGAAATTTCGGTAACTATTGGTTTTATAGCACTATTAGTTCTTTTTTATAGAGCAATCGTTATGATATTTCCTGTTATAAGCTTACCCAAAGAAGCAGATTTAAAGTATTAGGAGGATGGAAAAATGAAAAATAAACTTTTTTATATAATATTCATTTTGGCAATACTGTTGTTTGCTTTTGCATATGCTCAACGAGGAAATAAAGCAAAGGTTGCTCAACCTGAATCTATCAAAGTTCAAACCGAAACATCGTCCAAATTGATTGAACCAATACCCGAAGGAAAAAAATACGAACATAAACTTATGCCGTTGGAATGCAAATCATGTCATGATTGCGAATATCCTACCAAAAATAAACCTTGTCTTAAGAATTGTCCCCGAAAAGAATTAATTACCGTGTTCCATTCAGCCGAAGAAGGTCCAATTTTAGTTCATATGGACGAAGTAAAGGGCAATTATGGAGAAGTTAGTTTTTCTCACAAAATCCACGCTCAAATGTCCGAAATGTCGGGTGGCTGCGAGACTTGTCACCACTATAACACTACCGGACCTGTATTGAAATGCCGAAGTTGTCACAGCGAAACACGAGTTCGTGATGATTTGAGAACACCTGATTTGGAAGCAGCCTACCATAGGCAATGTCTGAATTGCCATCGCCAATGGCGAGGTGCAACAGATTGCCAAGAATGTCATGTTAAAAAAGGCGAGGATATTAATAAAATTCGTCAGGAAAAAATTGCAAAGTTTCTATCTAAGGAACATCCAAAACTTATTGAACCAAACAGAGTAATATATGATACAAAATACGAAAAAGGGAAAATTGTTACGTTCCATCACTACGAACACACCCATCTATATGGTATTTCGTGCCGTAGTTGCCATGCTAATGATAATTGCACAAATTGCCATAGTGCCACTAATAATCAACTTGATCATAGTAATTTAACCCATAAGAAAAAACATAAATCTTTCGAAGAGCATCATCAGCCTTGTTCAACGTGCCACGACCAAAATAATTGCCAAGTATGTCACCTTGATAAACCTGTGGAGGAATTCAATCATGCCCGAAGAACAGGATTTGCCTTAACGGGAAATCATAGTGGTTTGAATTGTTCCGTATGCCACAAAACTGCTGGTAAATTTACGGGTTTGATTAAAAATTGTACCTCATGCCACCAAAATTTTGTCTCGGGTAAATTTAATCATCAACGAACTGGATTGAAATTGGACGAAACCCATGCTGAATTTGAATGCACAAGTTGCCATCCAAACAATAATTTTTCGGTAAAACCAGTTTGCATCGAATGTCACGAAGATTATAGCTACCCAACCAAAAAACCCGGAACAGTTCTCAAAATGAAAAAATAATATCACACTTGTTTTATTAACAAAATCCCTTTGATAGTATCTATCAAAGGGATTATTCATTGCATTTAGTTTCTTTGTAGTTATTTTACTCTGACTTTGAAGATTTCTCCACTTGACGATTCAAAAGCTGAGAGTCTAAAAAGAATAAACTTGCTTTGCTATCTCCGGCTAATTTCAATCTTTCAACGATTTCGCTTGTGGTTTTTTCTTCCTCAACTTGCTCGTCAACAAACCAATTGAGAAACGAAATTGTAGCATAATCTTTTTCTTTGTGTGCTAAATCAACCAATTCATCAATCCATGCTGTAACTTTCCTCTCGTGTTCTAATGCATCCACAAATGGTTGAACTGGATCATTCCATTCAATTTTTGGTGCTGAAATTGCTCCTATTGTAACTTTGCCTCCACGATCTAAAACATAATCGAAAAATTTTAGGGCATGAGTCAATTCTTCCTCTGCTTGAACTCTCATCCAATTTGCAAATCCATTGAGATTGATCGATGCATAATAGGCTGCCATTGCTAAATATAAGTTTGACGAGTACATTTCGCGTACTATTTGTTCGTTAATTGCTTGTTGAAGTGATTCTTTAAACATTTATTTTTCTCCTTGATTGAAATATTTCTTGTTTAAACGAAGAATATATCGAAATAGTCTTTTTTGAAACGAATTTAACATAAAATTAAAATATTTTTGGTTAATTTAAGAAAAAATGCGAAACAAAAATGAAAAAAAATTTGCATCTTATTATACTCTTTGCTTTATTGTCGATAAATCCAATTTTTTCACAAAAACAATACCTTCAGTCTGGCCCAATGATTGGTTATGCCGAGGCTCGCGAAGCTCTTATTTGGGTTCAAACCAATGCATCAGTCGATGTTTCGATCGAATATTGGGAGAAAGGTACTAACAAAATTTACAAACTTGATAAAATTCGAACGGAAAAGGAAAAAGCCTTCGTCGCAAAATTTATATGCGATAGCGTCCTTCCCGGAAAAATTTATAATTATGCTGTACTTATTAACAACAAAAGATTACAATTCGATTACCCTTTGGAATTCAAAACACAAGAGTTGTGGAAATGGCGCAAAGATCCCCCAGATTTTAAATTCCTTACAGGCAGTTGTTTTTATGTTAACGAAGAATACTGGGATCGTCCAGGCAAACCATACGGTGGTGAACACGAAATTGTAAAAAATATGTATAATCATAAAGCAGATTTTATGTTATGGCTGGGGGACAACTTGTATCTGCGGGAAGGTGATTGGAACACCAAAACTGGTATTTTGCATCGATATACACATACTCGCAGCATCGATGTTTTACAACCATTTTTGGCATCCATACCAAATTATGCAATCTGGGACGATCACGATTATGGTCCAAACGACTCAGATCGAGGTTTTTGGAATAAACAAAGTGCATTAGAGGCATTTAAGTTATTTTGGGGTAATCCAAGTTATGGGTTTTACGACAAGGAAGCAGCTGTTACTTGCTTTTCGTATTACGATGCAGATTTCTTTTTGTTAGATAATCGTTCATTTAGATCCCCTAATGATCGAAAGCACACCAAAAGGACAATACTTGGCGACGAACAAATTGAATGGTTAATTGATAATTTAGCAGCAAGTAAAGCGACCTTTAAATTTGTTGTGATGGGTGGACAATTTCTCAGCCCTCTCCCAATTTACGAAAATTATGCTAACTATCCCGAAGAACGTCAAAAAATTTTGGACTTAATCGAAAAAGAGAACATTCAAGGTGTAATTTTTATTTCGGGCGACAGACACCATTCTGAATTAACTAAGTTAGATCGCCCAGATAATTATCCTTTGTTGGAACTCACTTCTTCGACTATTGCAGCTGGACCGAATTCCAAGGGCTGTGAGGAACCAAACTATTTGAGAGTTGAAGGTTGCTGTTATAATAAACGAAACTATGCACTGGTCGAAATTACTGGTAAAAAAGAAGATCGTAAGATAAAATTCACTATTTATGGAGTTGACGGAAAAGAAGCATGGTCAAAAGAATTTAAAGCAACAGATTTACAAACACCAAAATCAAGTAGCAAATAAAGTTTCCTCAATAATTTCGCAAAGTATGTGACCAACAAGGATATGGGTTTCTTGGATGCGGGCAGTTTTATTGCTTGGAGCAACAAAGGAAATATCACACATATCTTTAATCTTACCGCCGTTTCCACCCAAAAAACCAACAACAAACATATTTTTCTTTTTAGCTTCTTCGATTGCTTTTATTACATTTAATGAATTTCCACTAGTAGAAATTGCTATTAAAGCATCTTTTTCTCTGCCTAATGCTTCCACTTGACGACTAAAAACATAGTCGAAGCCATAATCGTTGCCCCCAGCTGTTAAAATCGAAGTATCTACAGTTAAAGCAATTGCAGGAATTGCAGGACGATTGAATGAACTACGCAATCTCACTACCAATTCAGCTGCCAAATGTTGACTATCAGCAGCACTACCACCATTGCCACAAAACAGAATTTTTCCACCTTTTTCGATTATTTTGGCTAATTGCACTCCAATTTCCTCAATCAATTCTATTGTTTGTGTTTTAAACAAACTTTGCTTGGTAAATATGTTATCCTCGATTGCCGAGGTTATCTTTTCTGTAAATTTCATAAATTTATTAGTTTTCTACAAAATTAAATAAATATTATTGAATTATAAAACTTCATACGAGGAAATTATGGATATAATCGGCATACTTTCCATTTACCATCTTCTATGCGATATTTAAATCGGTCGTGTAAACGGCTTTCGCGTCCTTGCCAAAATTCGTACTCTATTGGTATCAATCGATAACCACCCCAATGTGGTGGCAACGGAATATCAATTGGATATTGTAAAAGAATTTTGGCTACATCTCGAATTAATCTAAATCTACTTGGTAATGGCTGACTTTGTTTGGAAGCCCAGGCTCCTGCTCTGCTGGTTTTTGGTCGTGTTCGGAAATATTCATAGGATTCCTTTGGTGATATTTTTTCGACTTTACCCACTATTCTTACTTGTCGCTCGAATTCTTTCCAAAAAAATAACATTGCTGCATTTGGATTTGCTGCTAATTCACGAGCTTTTTGGCTTTCGTAATTTGTGAAAAAAATCAATCCTTGCTCGTCAATCCCCTTTAAAAGCAAAACCCTTGATGATGGTATACCTTCGCGAGTTGCTGTGGACAAAACAAATGCGTTGTAATCAGTGATATTTTGTTTTTTTGCATATTCGTACCAGAGCATAAACAAATCTAATGGATTCTCGGTTAAATCTGTTTCGGTTAGTTTGAACTTTCCGTAATCTTGATGCAATTCGTCAATTATCTTCATCTTTAGCGTAATATAAAAATACTAAATTAAGCAAGTATGATAAATTATCATTAAAAATTAAAACCAAGTCCTATTTTAAAATTTTCAATAACAAATGGAGGTTCGGTTTCGATAGGCCAATTCATATTATTTCGTCGAAGTTCATATATTCCATAGGATAATCCAGTTTTTAGGATAATATTGAATATTGGTGTAAAATCGGGTGAAAACTTTATTATCTCGTCCACAAATTCATCCAAAATTGAGTGGGCAGCGGATTCTATAATTTGACTTAAGGACCAATACCAAAACATATGTGCTGGATAAACGTGAATTCTTTGGTAACTTGCATTTATATTAACCAATTCGAACAAAACAATACTTCCCGAACTCTGAAACTGCTCTCCAAACTTGAACTTTTCGTCATATCGTTCAAACTTACCAACAAATATAGTATCAACAAAATTTCCATTGTCTTTCAAATAAAAACGCGTCCAGGAGTATCCGCTTTTGTGATTAAAATAGATTTTGAAATTTTTATGAAATTCATTTCCGTAACCCTTGCCCCAATTTATACCAAATTGCCAATTCTCGGTATCAAATCCATTAACCTCTTTTTTAATTTCCAATAATTGATTCGAAAAATATGATATGAAAAAATCTCTTGTTTTGGAGCTAAACAATGTGCTATTTCCTTTGTAGGCATCTTTATAGTAGCCCAAAACTAATGTTATTGGTGAGTTGGATTTGAAATCAAAATTTTGATAATCTTTGTTTGAATAATTTGCTTGTCCATATTCAAAATTGATAAAGGGTTTTTCGGGTTTCCAAGTCCAAGTTGAAGAAGAAGAAATTTTGAATTTAAAATCTTTGTTTTTAAAAGAAAATTCAAAATCATCATCGGGCAAGATATTAACTCTTTCGTTATTTGTGCTATCTGGGGATTTTGGCTCGTTTGGTTGTGATGGTATTTCTTGGCTTTTCAAGTTATTCAAAACAAATAAATTCAACAACATAATTAAAAAAAAGTAATTAAAGAATCTCATTTTACACCTTTTTTTATGTAATACGAGTTTCTTTAAATAAGGTTTCAAATCAATTATTACTATAGTTGTTCCTTAATTTTTAATTTTTAATTCTTAATTCTTAATTTTTAATTTTAATTTTTGTTTCAAATTAATTATTACTATGGTTGTTCCTCTTCCTCTTCGCCTTTTTGTGTCTCTAATACATAATTATCGTGGATTATTAGTGTGTTGGGCATCGATTGAATAAGATTCTTGATTTCCGAAAAAGGAATGTTATTGCCCCGAATGTCCAGAATTTTTAACTTTGGCAGCTTGATAATAGATGTGGGTAATTTTTTTAAATTCATACCATTTAAGTACAAATATTCAAGATTGGGAATGTCCGCAAAATCACCATCAATATTTTTTACTTTGTTATTCGACAAATCCAAATATTTCAATTGCAACATTTTTGGAACTTGAACCGATTTTATATTATTTTTTTCGAGAATGATGGTTGTCAAATTTTTATAATTAGTAAGCCAATACGGAAATTCTTTAAGTTTGCAGTTAATACAGCTAAATTTTTCTACATCTTTTGGTAAAATCGGCGTTGAAGATTGTTTGGAATTATCCAAACTAATAATCTTTGCATTATCGAGCATTCTTTCGATTGAATCGTTG
>Ga0209018_1000916_pt1 | contig 25724 bp, 24 predicted proteins | sample YNPBryBLVA2012_FD_185814 | JGI IMG/M metagenome (GOLD analysis project Ga0209018, IMG submission 185814) | Anoxygenic and chlorotrophic microbial mat microbial communities from Yellowstone National Park, USA - YNP Bryant BLVA 2012 (SPAdes)... ...
TCGACGGCTTCGCTCGGCACCTCGATGTCGGCTCATCGCATCCTGGGGCTGGATAAGGTCCCAAGGGTCGGGCTGTTCGCCCGTTAAAGCGATACGCGAGCTGGGTTCAGACCGTCGTGAGACAGGTCGGTCTCTATCCGCTGTGGGCGTAAGGGATTTGCGAGGATCTGCCCCTAGTACGAGAGGACCGGGGTGGACGGACCTCTGGTGTTCCAGTTGTCGTGCCAACGGCATCGCTGGGTAGCTAACGTCCGGCAGAGATAACCGCTGAAAGCATCTAAGTGGGAAACTCGCCTCAAGATAAGATCCCTCATCCCTTAAGGGAGTAAGACCGCAGGAAGACCACCTGCTAGATAGGCGGCCGGTGTAAGTGCAGTAATGCATTCAGCCAAGCCGTACTAATGGTCGAGGGCTTTGCTGCGTGGTGCGGAGAATTCAAAATTCTTCCAACAAAGCGTGCGCACTATTCAACTCAACTTGTGAAAAAGTCTCTTGGTGATTGGAGCGACGGAGGTACACCCGGCTACATCTCGAACCCGGCAGTTAAGCCCGTCAGCGCCGATGGTACTTGGGGGGCGACCCCCTGGGAGAGTAGGTCATTGCCAAGAGACTTTTTCTTTAACACCCACCCCCCAACCTCTTACCCGTCGGGTCGTTTTTAACTCCCCTGAACTGGCAAGGGGTTGGGATTAGCTTTTTCCGTTTATCGCTCTATCCGCCTGCGATTTCCGAAAGCATTCCGCGCAAATGACAGGTGTCGTTCAGACAAACCAGCACAAAATCGCCCTGCCCAGCTTCGAAAACGTTGAGCGCACACGTATCTTGCCTGAGCTGCCAGAAGCGCTCGTTGCCCAGGCCTAGCACGCCAAGCAGGATGACACGATTGATCACGGTATGGCCGACAAGCACAATCGTCTCGCCGGGGTGGCGGCATACTAACTCGTTCACTGCGCCCATAGCACGGGAGCGCAGTTCAGCCAAGTTCTCTCCCCCAGGGATGATAGCTCGATCGGGATGCCGGTACCAGTTATCCACCTGTTCTGGCCAGCGCTGGCGGGCTTCATCAGGCGTTAGACCCTGCCACTGGCCATAATCAATATCGGCCAAACCCGAATAAGTCTGCACCGCCAGATTGAAATGTCGGGCAATGGCTTCGGCGGTCCTGACGGCGCGCAGCAACGGGCTGGAATAAACTGCCACAGGTCTCCACTCAGCCGCCACGCGCCGGCCGGTCGCTTCGGCTTGCGCCAAACCGGTGGCATTGAGTGGCACATCGGCACGTCCGCGAAAGCGTTCCACGCGGTTCCATTCGGTTTGTCCATGACGGACGAGGATAACGCAGGTCTTTTCGGACATGGTCTAGTTCTGAGGGACATTTCAGCCAGCCAGGCGATAGGGATGGCGGCTGGCTTTTGGTAGCCAATTGAGCCTGCGGGGGCCCCCCAATTTCGCTGACGCTATCGGGGCCCCCGCATTCCATAGACCAACACGTCTCTATCGAACCGCTTCTTCAGACTCGTTGGCGCGGCTTGGGTGGTCACTTTGCCAAGAATGGTCAGCGCTGCAAGCCGGGCAACGGTCTGGAACGCATCTTTTAGCGCACAAAAGCTTTGCGTCCGGCATAGATAGCGGCGTCGCCCAGTTCCTCTTCGATGCGCATGAGCTGGTTGTATTTCTCTACCCGCTCGCCACGGCAGGGGGCGCCGGTCTTCAGGTGGCCGGTTGCCATTGCCACAGTCAGGTCGGCGATGAAGCTATCCACGGTCTCACCCGAGCGGTGCGAGACCATCGCTCCCCAGCCGGCCTTGCGGGCCATCTCGATGGCCGCAATCGTCTCCGAGAGTGAACCGATCTGGTTGAGTTTGATCAGCACGGCGTTGGCGCAGTTTTCCTGGATGCCACGAGCAATACGGGTGACGTTGGTGACGAACAGATCATCGCCCACCAGTTCAATCTTGTCACCCAATTTCTGATTGAGCAGCTTCCAGCCATCCCAATCGTCCTCCGCCAAGCCGTCTTCCAGCACTACAATGGGGTATTTCCTGACCCATTCGGCCCATAGCTCGACCAACTCAGCCGAGGTGACTTTGCGACCTTCGGTGCGTAAGTTGTACAGGCCATCCTCGTAAATGCCGCTGGTGGCCGGGTCGAGCGCAAGGGCAATCTGTTCTCCGGGTTGGTAACCGGCCTTTTCGATGGCTTTGAGGATCAATTCAACGGCTTCGGCGTTGGTCTTGAGCGCCGGGGCGAAACCGCCCTCGTCGCCGACACCCGTGGCATAGCCGCTGCTCTTCAGAACGCCCTTGAGCGCTTGATAGACCTCACTGCCCCAGCGCAGCGCTTCGCGGAAATTGGGCGCGCCAACAGGGGCAATCATGAATTCCTGAAAGTCAGTACCCTGCCAGTTAGCATGGACACCGCCATTCAGAATGTTGAACATTGGCACCGGCAACAGTTTGGCCGTCACGCCGCCCAGATAGCGATAGAGAGGCAGGCCGACCGAATCGGCCGCGGCGCGTGCCACTGCCAGGCTGACGCCCAAGATGGCATTGGCGCCGAGCTTGCTCTTGTTGGGTGTGCCATCCAACGCCAGCATGGCCTGATCTACAGCGTTCTGGTCGAGGCCGTCTAAGCCAATGATGGCTTCAGCAATGTCGTTGTTGACGTGTTCGACGGCTTTGAGTGTGCCTTTGCCGCCGTAGCGGCTTTTGTCTCCATCACGCAACTCCAAAGCTTCGTGGACACCCGTAGATGCGCCGGAGGGCACTGCTGCACGCCCAAAGGCGCCATCTTCCAGGGTGACCTCGACCTCAACGGTGGGGTTGCCGCGCGAATCGAGGATTTCGCGGGCATGGACAAGTTCGATTTGTGTGTACATTGAATTGCTCCTATATTTGCTAAATTCTCGGCGCCGGGCGGCGCCGGCTTGCTCCAGACATTTTGGCGCCTTCTCGGCAAGCGACAAGCCTTATCTGGCACATGAAAGCCCTGTCAACTGGCGCAACGAGTTGTCTTGGTCTGACCGATTGGCGACCAGGTGCTGACTTGCAACGGGTTCGTTTACGCAGGAAAGCCTCGGCCTGTAAGGTACATCCCTGACAGAGGCCACCAGCCGCTCGATCGGCACTCTGCCCTCAACAAGCAAGCGTCATCACTGGCGGGTATTGTAAGTCTTTCGGGTGAGAGCGTCAAGCAGACAGGCTGATTTGTTGTAAAATACATGGAATTCTATAGGGCAGAGTGGGCGCGACGCCACCCTGGCGCAATTTACTCAAGAGTTGAGCGAAGACCTGCCCACAAGACCGAGCTGACTTTGTGAGGAGACCCAATGACCTGGAAGCTTATTTCATGGAACGTAAACGGCATACGCGCGGCTGAAAAGAAAGGTTTTCTGGACTGGCTGGCGGCCACGGACGCCGATGTGGTAGCCGTGCAGGAGACCAAAGCTCACCCCGACCAACTTTCCTCGGCGTTGCTGAATGCACCTGGTTACCGCTCTGATTGGAGCGCGGCGGAACGTAAAGGTTACAGCGGCACGGCCACTTACTATCGGCGCACGCCGCTCCATGTTCGTCGAGGTTTTAGTGATGCGCGTTTCGATCACGAAGGGCGAGTGCTCATCCATGAATTCGAACCGTTTGTTTTCTTCAATACTTACTTTCCCAACGGCGGCCGCGGCCCCGAATGGGTGGCGCACAAACTGGCCTTCTACAAAAAGTTTCTTGAAGTAGTCCAAACGTATATGCAGGCTGGGCGCGCCGTTGTTGCCACGGGTGATTTCAACACGGCCTATGCTGAAATAGACCTGGCGCGCCCCAAAGAAAATACCCGAACCAGTGGCTTCCTGCCCGAAGAGCGCCAGGGGCTGGGTGAGTTCTTCGTCGCCGGGCTGGTGGATACCTTCCGCTATCTGCACCCCCACACGGTCAAATATACCTGGTGGGACATGGTCACCCGCGCCCGTCAACGCAATGTCGGTTGGCGGCTGGACTATTTCATGGTTTCCCCCGATCTCAAGGAGCATATCGTCGCCGCCGAGATTTACGATGAGGTGATGGGGTCAGATCACTGTCCGATTGGTCTGACGCTGGAGGTATCATAGCGTTCAGGGGGTAGGGGATGGCTGTAGCAGCGCTGGCCGGCAAGGCCGGCCCGAAAACAGAACACGATGGTTTACGTTGTCAGAGTGGGCATCAGCCTCACCCCGTTTTGGGCCGTGACGGCTTGACGCTTGGGATTGCCAAGATCATCAATCTTTGTTATTATCAGTAGCAACTGGCTCATGGGGGTCTCCTGAGGATCGCCTTTCGGCGGTTTAGAGACATCGAGGCTACTCTCATGGGCCAATTTCCCCCAAAGGCGCCTCTCATCGGTGGCGCGCTAACCCAATTCTCTTCTGAACAAATCGTTCATGGACCTCTTCGACCACGCCAACCAACAACGCATGAAATCCGAAGCACCCCTCGCCGCCCGCATGCGCCCGCGCACCCTCGAAGAATTCGTCGGCCAGGAGCATATCCTCGGCCCCGGCAAACTCTTGCGCCGCGCCATCGAAACCGACCGGCTCTTCTCGTCCATCATCCTATGGGGGCCGCCCGGCACCGGCAAAACCACCCTGGCGATGATCATCGCCAACACCACCCAATCTCACTTCGAGACGCTCTCGGCGGTGCTCGCTGGCAAGGCCGAGCTGAAACAGGTGATTGACGCAGCGCTGGAACGACGCCGGCTTCATCAGCAGAGAACCATCCTCTTCGTGGACGAAGTCCACCGCTGGAACAAAGCCCAACAAGACGCCCTCCTCCCACACGTCGAAAACGGCGCCATCACCCTCATCGGCGCCACCACCGAGAATCCCTACTTCGATGTGATCAGCGCCCTGGTTTCGCGCAGCCGCGTCTTTCAGTTGCGTTTGCTCGACAATGATTGTATGCGCCGTATTCTGCAAAACGCTCTGCACGACCCGCAACGCGGCTTTGGCCAACGCAAAATTCGGCTGGACGACGATGCCCTGGCACACATCATCCTCGTCGCCACCGGCGATGCCCGCAACGCCCTCAATGCCCTCGAACTGGCCGTCGAATCCACCCCGCCAGACAGAGATGGCATCATCCACATTACCCTCGAGGTAGCCCAAGAATCCATCCAACGCCGCGCCGTGCTGTACGATAAGGACGGCGACGCTCATTACGACACCATCTCAGCCTTCATCAAGTCCGTGCGCGGCTCCGACCCCGATGCCGCCCTCTACTGGCTGGCCAAGATGCTCTACGCCGGAGAAGACCCGCGCTTCATCTTGCGGCGGCTGATCATTCTGGCAGGAGAAGACGTCGGCCTGGCCGACCCGCTCGGCCTGGTGGTGGCCAACAGCGCCGCACAGGCTTTCGAATTCATCGGCCTCCCCGAAGGCATCTTCCCCCTCGTCGAAGCCACTCTCTATCTGGCAACCGCTCCCAAATCCAACAGCGCCCTGGGCTATTTCTCTGCCTTCCAGTTGCTCGAAGAACAGGGCAAAATCAGCGTCCCTCAGCATTTGCAAGATGACCACCGCGACGCAGCCGCCCTCGGCCATGGCCGCGGTTACCAGTATCCCCACCAGTCGCCTGACCATTTCCTCCCCCAACAATACCTCCCCAAAGCGTTGCTCGGCACCTACTTCTACGAACCGTCCAACCAGGGCTATGAAGCCCAGGTGGCCGAACGCCTCGAGCGCTGGCGACAGGCGCAGCGCGCCGCCCTAGACATTGCCGCCACCCGCCAGATGCCCACCCTGCCCGAAGCCACGGTGGATGAAATCAAGCACAAACACAAATCTTGCTGAACTGCCCATGCCCACCCTCTTACTCATCCGTCACGCCGAAAACGATTACCTCAAGCAAGGCCGCCTGGCAGGCCGCCTGGCGGACGTCCACCTCAATCAGAATGGCCGCGCCCAGGCCCAAGCGCTTGCCGACGCCCTCGCCCCCCGCCTGAAGGATGCACCCCTCAAAGCCATATTCAGCAGCCCCCTCGAGCGCGCCATGGAAACCGCTGCCCCCTTAGCCGCCGCTCTCGGCCTCGAAATCACCCCCCACCCGGCGCTCATCGAAACCGATTGCGGCCGCTGGACCGGCAAGACCCTCAAAAGCCTCAAGCGCCTGCGCTTGTGGCAGATCGTCCAGCACAAACCGTCGCAGTTCCAGTTCCCCGGCGGCGAAACCTTTGGCCACTGCCAGAGCCGCATTGTCACCGCCCTGCAAAGCCTCTGCCAGCCTTGCCAGCCCAAAGACTTACTGATCTGCTTCTCACACAGCGACCCCATCAAGCTGGCTATCGCTCACTTCCTGGGCATGCCCCTCGACAACTTTCAGCGCCTCTCCGTTAGCCCAGCCTCCCTCAGCCTGTTGCACCTGAACGAAAGCGGCGCGCGCCTGTTGGCAATGAATTGTGATCCAGCTTTCATCTTACCCCTACCCTGAGTCTGGTATACTGTGCCTATGGCTCCTATCGAAATAGACCTCAACCCCGTGACTCACATCACCACCGACGCCATCGGCCAGCCCGGCAAACGCATCTTCTACCTGCAGGCCTGGCAAAACGAGCGCACCGTCACCCTGCTTGTCGAAAAAATCCAGATTCAAACGCTGGCCATCGGCATCGAACAGTTCCTGGCCGAAATCCAGGCCCAATATCCCCACCTGCCAGAAGCCCTGGCCGAATTCGACGAACAGGCCATGCACATCCATCCCCCCCTCGACCCCCTCTTCCGCGTGGGAGAATTCGGCCTGGGATACGACGCCGACAACGACCTGCTGGTGCTGGCGGCGAGCGAACTGCTGCCCGAAGGCGCCGACCCCGCCGAGATGGGCACTGTCCGCTTTTGGTGCAGCCGCTCGCAATTGCGCGCCCTGGCCTATTGGGGGATGGAAGTGGCCTCCCGCGGGCGGCCCATTTGCCCCCAATGCGGTGAACCGATGGACCCCGAAGGCCACTTCTGCCCCAAGAAAAACGGGCACAAACACTAAAGCGGTCAGCAGTGCCGCCACTCTATCGCCCTGCTCTGCCGCCCAGGCCAATGGCTTTGCACCCAGACGCTCATCTCATCGCCCTGCAAAAGGGGCAAATCACCCTCAAAGGCCAGTTCATGTGGGGGTCGAATTACACCTTCCTGGTCGAAGTCCAACACGACAATACCGTGCTGCCAGCGGTTTACAAACCCACGCGCGGCGAACGCCCCTTGTGGGATTTCCCCACCGCCAGCCTCGCCCATCGCGAGGCCGCCGCCTACCTCGTCAGCGAAATGTTGGGCTGGCAGCTTGTCCCACCCACCATCTACCGCCGCCGCGCCCCCCTCGGCCCCGGCTCACTGCAACAATTCATCGAACACGACCCCCAATATCACTTCTTCAACATGACCCCCGAAGACCGCCAGCGCTTGCGGCCGGTGGTTGTCTTCGATTTGCTGATCAACAACGCCGATCGCAAAGGCAGTCACATCCTGCGTGATCCTCGCGGCCGACTATGGCTGATTGACCATGGCATCTGCTTCCACGTCGAAGACAAGCTGCGCAGCGTGATTTGGGACTTTGCCGGAGAGACCATCCCCGCCGACTTGCTCTCCGACGTGGAGCGATTGCGACAGACGCTGACCACTCAGCCGGAAGGGATCGCCGAACTGGAGAAACATCTCCGCCCGACGGAAATCCGCGCCCTGCTGCGCCGTGCTGAGGCCCTCCTGGCCAACCCCCTCTTCCCCGCCCCCGACCCCTCCCGCCGCCCTTTTCCCTGGCCGCCGGTATGAGCGACGACGGCGCAAGACAACTCTCTGGCCGACAGACGCCCTCAAGCCGTCAGCGCTTCGGCAGATTATTGCAAGCAACGTACCTCCACGCTCTTGAAACGGAGTAGAAATGAGACATTACCAGTTGGCTTTTCTCGGTTTTGGCAACGTGGGACGTGCCCTCGCCCGCCTGTTGCTGCACAAACAGGACGAGCTGCGCACCCGCTATGGCATCACCTTCTCGGTGGTGGGCATCGCCACCGCACGGCATGGCGCCGCCTTGTCCCCGCAGGGCCTCCACCTGGAGCGCGTCCTGCAAATCAGCACTGCCGACGGCTCGTTGCACCCCCTCTCGGCCCAGCCCGCCCCCGACGACGCGCTGTCCTTCGTCCAGCAATGCCGCGCCGATGTGCTTTTCGAGAGCTTGCCGGTCAATTACGAAAGCGGCCAGCCAGCCGTAGATTGCCTGCACGCCGCCCTCCAGCAAGGCATGCATGCCATCAGCGCCAACAAAGGCCCCGTGGTCCACGCCTACCACCAGTTGACCAGCCTGGCCGAGAGGCAAGGCGTCAAATACTACTTCGAATCGGCGGTGATGGACGGCGCGCCGATCTTCTCGCTCTTTCGCCACACCCTGCCCGCTGCCGAGCTGGGCGGCTTTGGCGGCATCCTCAACTCGACCACCAACCTCATCCTGACACGCATGGAGAACGGTGACAGCTTCGACCAGGCCGTGCGTTATGCCCAAGCCATCGGCATCGCCGAGAGCGACCCCAGCGGTGATGTGGACGGCTGGGATGCGGCGGTGAAGGTGGCTGCGCTGGCTACCGTGCTGATGGACGCACCGCTCAAACCGCACGAGGTCGAGCGGCAGGGAATTCGCGCCCTCACCCCCCAAGATATCAACCATGCCCGCGCAGAAGGCAAACGTTGGAAACTGATCTGCACCGCCCGGCGTCAAAATGGGCGCGTCATCGGCCAGGTGTCCCCCCAATTGGTCGGCGCCGAATCGCCCTTTTACGGCGTGAGCGGCACCAGCAGCATCATCCAATTCGAGACCGATGTCTTGCCGGGCTTGTCCATCATCGAAACCGACCCCAGCCCGCAAACCACGGCCTACGGCATGTTGGCCGATTTCATCAATGCTGTCGCTGCGAGCAGCACAGAGCGCAAACTCGGCTATAATTGAGCCATGCTTGGTGAAACCCTGCCCGCCCCCACGCTGATCACGAAACCAGAGGCCTTCCAGCGGATGGTCGAGACGCTTGTCGCCCAACCCATCGTGGCTGTGGACACCGAATCAAATAGCCTATACGCATACCGCGAGCAAGTCTGCCTGATCCAGTTCTCCACCCCCAACGAAGATTATCTGCTCGACCCCTTCTCGGTCAGCGACCTCGCCGCCCTGGCCCCCCTTTTTGTCAACCCCGCCATCGAAAAAGTCTTCCACGCCGCCGAGTACGACATCATCTGTCTCAAGCGTGATTTCGGCTTCGAGTTCGCCAATCTCTTCGACACCATGCTGGCGGCGCGCATTTTGGGACGCAGCCAGATGGGCCTGGGAGCGCTGCTCAAGAGCGAATTCGGCATTGTGCTCGACAAGCGTTTCCAGCGCGCCGATTGGGGACAGCGGCCGCTGCCCACCGAGCTGTTGGCGTATGCCCGCCTCGACACCCATTACCTCATTCCCCTGCGCCAACGCCTGTTCGCCGCCCTGCAAGAGAGCGGTCTCTGGCCGCTAGCGCACGAAGATTTCAACCGCATCCGCTCAGTCAATGGCCGCCCGAACGACGATGCTCGGCTGAACTGCTGGCATCTCAACGGCGCGCACGAACTTGCTCCTCAGCAGATGGCGGTGCTGCAAGAGCTGTGCGAATATCGCGATTTGGTGGCGCGCACTCAGGACCGGCCGTTGTTCAAAGTGTTGAGCAATGAAACCCTGGTGGCATTAGCCGCAGCTTGCCCGCTCGATCTTGAATCGCTGCGCGGCCTGCGGGGGATGTCGCCAGCGCAGATACGCCGTCACGGCAAGTCTATCGTGGAGGCGGTAAAACGCGGCCTGCATGCACCGCCCATCTATCCCACGCGCACCCCCCGCCCCGACGAGCGCTACCTGGCCCGCCTGGAAGCCCTGCGCCAGTGGCGCAAGGCCACTGCCCAGGCCTGGGGCGTCGAATCAGACGTCGTGTTGCCCCGTGAGCTGATGTTCGCCCTGGCCGAAGCCAAGCCTCTCCATCTGCAAGCCCTGGCCGAGGTGATGTGCGAATATCCCTGGCGGCTCGAACACTTTGGCGAAGCCATCCTGGCCGCACTCCAGCAATGCTGATACCCAGGGTTCGACGTTCTTGAGAGGTTACCCATGAAAATCACCTTTTGCGGCGCAGCTCAAACCGTTACCGGTTCGCAGTACTTGATCGAAGCCAACGGCGCCAGCCTGCTGCTCGAATGCGGCCTCTACCAGGGCCGTCGCGCCGAAACATACCAGCGCAACCGCACCTTCACCTTCGAGCCGCGCCAGTTAGGGGCCGTAATTCTCTCCCACGCTCACATTGACCATAGCGGCAACCTGCCCAACCTGGTCAAGAACGGCTTCGACGGGCCCATCTATGCCACCCCCGCCACCGCTCATCTGACCGATTTGATGCTGCGCGATTCGGGCCATGTGCAAGAGGCGCAAGCCAACAATATCAACTACCACCGCGCCCAACGCGGCGAACCGCCGGTAGAGCCGCTCTACACCGAGGAAGACGCCGCGCAGGTCAAACCCCTCTTGCGCAGCATCCCTTACAACCAGCCTTTCGAACCAATCCCAGGGGTTACTGCCAAGCTGGTGGATGCTGGCCATATCCTCGGATCGGCAGCCATCCGGCTGGACATCGAGGAGAAGGGGCGCAAGGTGAGAGTGTGGTTTTCGGGAGACATTGGCCGCCGCCGCCTGCCCATCATCCGCGACCCCATCTTGCCAGATAACGATGTGGATTATCTCCTCATGGAATGCACCTACGGCGACAAACCCCACCGCAGCCCCGAGGCGGCTTTCGAAGAAATGCGTGCCGTCATCCAACGCACCATCCAGCGCGGCGGGCGGGTAGTCGTTCCTGCTTTTGCCGTGGGGCGCACCCAAGAGTTGGTGTACAACCTGCACGAAATGTACGAGAGCGGCGATCTGGACGATATTCCCGTTTATGTGGACAGCCCCCTGGCCGTGAACGCCTCTCAAATCTTCAAACAACATCCCGAATGTTACGACGCCGAAACCCTGGCCTGGATTCAGCGCGGCCACCCGGCGCTGGATTTCAAGCTGCTGACTTATGTGCAATCCCTGGACGATTCCAAAGCCCTCAACACCCGCCGCGATCCCATGGTGATCATCTCCGCTTCAGGGATGGCAGAGACCGGGCGGGTGGTGTATCACCTTCGTTACAGCATCGAGGACAAGCGCAATACGGTGATGATCGTCTCGTGGCAAGCGCCGCAGACGCTGGGGCGGCGGCTAGCCGAGAAAGAACCCTACATCAAAATCTTTGGCGAGACCTTTCACCGCCGGGCGGAGGTGGCCACGATTGGCGGCTTGTCGGCCCACGCCGGGCAGGATTTGCTGCTGGAGTATGCCAGAGCAGTGCGCGGCGCAGCCAGACAGATTTTCCTGGTGCACGGCGAGCCAGGCGCAGCGCGGGCGCTGCAAGAAAAGATGACTGAGATGAAACTGCCGCCGGTGGCCTACCCCCAATTGCATTACGCCGTCGAAGTGTAATACAAGCCGCTCACTCCCCTCGCCGCCATCCAGCTATGGCAGCGCCCCGGCCGGCGGTCGGCCGATTCACTACCGCCTTCGCGGGTGCATTTTGCTTTGCCCGCCTGCGCAGGGAAATCGAAGTTGACAGATGCTTTCTTTGGGGTATAATTCCCGTCGCTCTCGGCAAGACATCTGTGGCCCATTAGCTCAATTCGGCAGAGCAGCTGACTCTTAATCAGTTGGTTACAGGTTCGAGTCCTGTATGGGTCACCACCAAGCAGACATCGCGCCCACGGGTGTGGGCGTTTGTCATTTAATACGCCCCGCTCTAACAAATCTCATATTTTGCGCTGATCTTTTTCTGATCCTCCTGCCGTAACATGCTCATCGAGAATTCGGCAAGAACCTTGCCAAAAATTCACGTCACAGGAGGTGTGCTATGTTGACTCGCTGGGATCCTTTTCGCGAAATTGCATCCATGCGCAGCTTGATGGATCGTCTTTTCGACCGGACGCTCGAACTGCAAGGCTGGTCGCAGCCGATCACGTGGGACCTCGCCCTGGATGTTGCCGAAACGCCGAATGAGTTCCTGGTCAAAGCCTCCGTTCCCGGCATCAACCCCGACGACCTGGAAATCACCTTCACCGACAATGTATTGACCATCAAGGGCGAAACCCAGGAAGACAAAGACCTCAAAGAGAACCAATACCACCTGCGCGAGCGGCGTTATGGCGCCTTCAGCCGCAGCATCACCCTGCCCAGCAAAGTGAAGGCCGACGCTATCGAGGCCAGTTACGACGCCGGTGTGCTGACCCTGAAGCTCCCCAAGGCTGAGGAAGTCAAACCCAAGCGCATTGCCATCAACATTGGCCAGCCCAAGCTCATCGAAGGCAAGGCCAAAGTAGCCAAGAAATAAATCAGCTCTACCCACCCTTAGCCGGGGCTGTCTCGACAAGAGAGACAGCCCCTTTCAATTCAAGTCAAGGTGGGCGCGAACTGCCGACCAGATGGCATCGAACATGGTTGGCGTCAGGCGACCGGTTTGCGTATTCTGGCGGCTAGGATGGTAGGATGCCAGCAGGGTTACCTGGGGAGAAAGGGGAAAAACCGCCCCGTGAGAGAAAACCCAGCCTCTGGATTGGGCCTCATAGAGCAGCACAAGGCTGTCGAAAGCGATGCGCCCTAGCGCCACAATGACTTGCAGATTTTCGAGCAGCGCAATCTCACGCTGCAAATAGGGGCGGCAAGCGGCAATTTCAGCCGACGTGGGCTTGTTGCCAGGCGGGGCACAGCGCGCCACAGCGGTGATGAACATATCGCGCAGGGTCATGCCATCGCCGCGGTGGTTGGCAGCAGCTTGGCTGGCGAAACCGGCGCGGTGCAGGGCGGCATAGAGGAAATCGCCGGAGCTGTCACCCGTGAACATGCGCCCGGTACGGTTGGAGCCATGCGCCCCCGGCGCCAGCCCCACCACCAGCACCCGCGCCGCCGGGTCGCCAAAACCCGCCACTGGTTTGCCCCAATACTCCCAATCGCGGTAGGCGCGGCGCTTCTCACGCGCCACCTGCTCGCGCCAGGCCACCAGCCGCGCGCAGCGGCGGCACATGCCGATCTCCGCCTCCAGGCTTTGCCATGCTGACGAAACTTGCTTCAAAGCAGCCTCCAGAAGAGCGCCAAGGATTTCGCCCCGGCCAAGATTTCACTTCGACGGGCGGGCAAAGTTCTCGATCTTCACCGTCTCTACCGCTTCGGGCAACGCCAAGCCGAACACTTGCGAGTAAAAAGACAATTCCAGCTCTGCGGCGCGCTGAATCGTCTCGGCCTGACGAAAGCCGTGCTGTTCGCCCTCGAAGGCCACATAGGCATAGGGCAAATGGCGCTCTCTCAACGCCTGCACCATCATCTCAGATTGCGCCGGCGGAACGATTTTGTCTTCCAAACCCTGCAAGAGGAGCACAGGACAGCTTATGCGGTGAGCGTAATAGACCGGCGAGCGCTGGCGGTAGATTTCCTTTGCCTCAGGGTAGGGGCCAATCAGGTTACGAGTGTAACGCGATTCGAATTTGTGGGTGATGGCATCCAATGCTTCCAGATCGGCCACGCCAAAATAGCTGACGCCAGCGCTGAAAAACTTATGGAAAGTCAGCGCGCACAAGGTGGTGTAACCGCCGGCGCTGCCGCCGCGGATGATAATCCGCCTTTCGTCCACCTCCCCCTGGCGGATGAGGAAACGGGCGGCGTTGATACAATCCATCACATCCACCACCCCCCATTGGCCGTTGAGCCGCTGACGGTACTCGCGTCCATAACCCGATGAACCGCCGTAGTTGACATCCACGAACGCAAAACCACGGCTTGTCCAGAATTGGATATCGAGCGAGAGGAGAGCCTTGGCCGCCGCGGTTGGCCCGCCGTGGCTGCGCACAATCAGGGGAGGCAGTTCACCCTTGGGGGCGCGGTAGGTGGCGTTAGTCGGCGGATAATACAGGGCATGCGCCGTCAACCCATTTTCGGTAGGGAATTCGATCGGGCGCGGCAGCGACAGATACGCCGGGTCAACGTCGAGATTCATCCCGCTTCGAACGATCTCCACCTTGCCGCAGGCCAAATCGAGCGTCACGATTGCCGCAGGCTGGGTGGAGCTTGCGCCGACGAACCACAAGCGCTCACCCTGGCATTGCAGCGAGTTGATCACGGTGAAACCGGTTTCGATAGGCTCGACACGGCCCTCGCCGGGGGTGATGAGCGCCAGGTGGTCGCGGCCATTTTGGGTGAAGACAGCCGCCAGGGTACCGTTGGGCAGGAAAACGTAATGGGAGTTGCCAAAAGTCCATTGCGGCTGGCCGAAGTCAGCGGGCATGGGCGCCAACGGCTCCACTTGCCCGTCTTGGTAGCGGTAGAGATTCCACCAGCCGCTGCGGTCGGAAATGAAATACAGCACCCCGGCGGGGCTCCACGCCGGTTGGCAGATGGATTCGGTTGCGCCGCCGGCGATCAGCCGCCCGCCAGAGAGACCGCTTTGCGGTGAGAAATCTGCCACCCATAGCTCACAGCCATCCCAGGGCATATTGGGGTGGTCCCAGCACAGCCAGGCCAGGCGGCGCCCGTCGGGGCTGAGCCGCGGGGCGGCATAGAAATCATGTCCGCTGGCGATGAGGCGCGGCGCAGTGCGGCCATCGCTAGGCAAGACAACCAGCTCATTGTCCACCCCTGCGCCGTGCCGTTCACGCACACATACAATCGCCTGCCCGTCGGGGGTGAGGCAGCCATCAGCGTAGCGCCAAGCCAGCGGCGTGTCCGGCTCTGGTGTAATCGGCGTGGGAATCCAGGCAGCGCTCCAGCCTTCACCCTTGGGCAGAGCCGTAGCAGGCAGCGGCGCAGCCTGGCGGTACAGCCGTTGGTCGGCAAAATTCGAAAAGATCACCGTCTCGCCTTGCAACAGATAAGCCCCCCCGCCGTATTCGTGGACGGTGGTGCGCACGTTGAAATCGGGCGGGGTAACATCGGCAATCGCCCCATCGGGTGTGCGGCGCACGATCACGCTGCGGCCTTTTTCCAAGGGGCGGCTTTCGAGCCAATAGACATTGTCCGCTGAGATGCCGATAGCGCCCAGCCCCACTGCCGCCGAAGCCAGCAAGCGGGATTTGATGGGAGACATCCAGGCGCCATAAGGAGCGGTGATTTTCTTCGTCATAGGGGGTACTCCTCCAAGTCATTTTGCCTGATTGGCCCATTCGGCCACTGCAGCCTTGATGATGGAACGAATGTCATCCTCGGGAACGGCCTCCACGCTGTCGTAGCGTGCCAGCCCCACTTGCACCAAGATACTGTGATCGGGCTTCTCGCTCAGGCGGATGCCGCGTTCGGCCAGCGGCGTCCCCTGCAACAGGCGCTGGAGGATCAAATCCACCTGGGCAGCCACACTTGCCGGGTATGGGGGCAGCGAGGGCACATCCGTCGCCAGGGCCTGCTCGATGATTTTGAACAGACTGGCTCGCGGCGCGGCTTTAGAGGGCGGCTCGGCCGCCTCGGGCGGCGGGGCGAGGGGCATCCGGGGAGGCAAGTCACCGGAGGCTGGTTGGGGTGCAAGCCAATCTTGCAAGGCGCTGCTTGCCGCCAACAGCCGCTCGCGCCGCGCTTCATTCAGCTCAGCGACAGAACGATAACGCTGGCCGTCCATCTCGACGAGCAAATTGCCAGCGGGGTCGCGGCTCAGGCGGGCGATTTCCACTGCGCCGGGCGGGGGCGGCGGTTCAGCAGAGGGCAGCTCGCCAGCGGGGGGCTGGCTCTCTGCTGGCAGCGTCTCCCCCGGCGGCGGGGCATCCTCGCCAGCGGGCAGCGCCGCGCTGGGCGCAGCGGCCTCTCGTTTGGCCGCCTGCCGGAAAATGAATTCAATCAAGCCGATGATGGACACCAGCAAAAAGAGAGCAATGACAATCAGCGAAACAATCTGTTCGACCATCCGTGTACCTCTAAACCTCGAGCGGCAAGGGTTGACACACCGGGCAGAAATGCGTCCCGCGCTGGCCGACGAGGATACGCACGATGGGCGCGCCGCACGCCGGGCAGGGCTGACCGCTGCGCTGATAGACGCGGAAATGGTTCTGGAAATCGCCGTGGCGATAAACCCAATCTATGCTGGCGCCGTTGCGGCGGATGCCTTCTTGCAGCGTCTGGCGGATGGCGCGCCAAAGCGCCTCGGCCTGCGCTGCACTGAGGGTGTGCGCCAGCGTCAGCGGGTGTAACTGGGCGCGGTGCAGGCTCTCATCGGCGTAGATATTGCCCAAACCGGCGATGAAGGTCTGGTCGAGCAAGAGCGGTTTGAGCTGGCGGCGGCGAGCCTGCAACAAGCGGTAGAACATCTGCGGGGTAAAAGCCTCGTCGAGGGGTTCTGGGCCGAGGCGGGCCAAGACTTCGGCGGGGTTGGCCGTCAGCCACACCCGCCCGAACTTGCGCGCATCGTTGAAGGCCAGGCGCTGGCCATTGTCCAGGCTGAGCGCCAGGCGGCAATGTTCCGATTGCGGCTGACCGTCAGCCTCGATGAGCAAATCGCCGCTCATGCGCAGGTGGATGATCAGGGTATCGGTGATGAGGTAGAGCAGCACATGCTTGCCACGCCGCCCGAGCTGGCGAATTGTCTGGCCAGGCAAGCGCGCCTGGAATTCCGGCGGGGTGGGCACAGCCAGTGTGCGCGCCCACAGCAGGTTCACCGCGGTGATGGTGCGTCCGCTCAGCGCCGGGCGCAAATTGTTGACTATCGTCTCGACTTCGGGCAGTTCGGGCATGGCTACTCGTTGAACATCTGAGCTACACAAGCTTCTTGGGAACAGCAGATGATCTCGCTGCGCAGGGCTTCAGGCAGAGGATAAGCGGCGATCGTCGAAAGTCGTTCGGGCGTGGCCATGCGGCTCGACGGCCCAATCTCGCCGTGAACATCAATCGAGCGCAGGGTCAGCGGGGGGGGCATGTGCGCCTCCAAACGAATTGAGCAATTTTTCCACCGCCTCGCCTGGCGATAGGCGTCGCGCCGCCACGCTTTCGACGATTTCGCGGTAGCGTGCCTGGGGAATGCTCGCCTGCCAGCGTGCCATCAGGATTTCGCGCAGGGCTGTGTTCAGTTCAGCCTCCAGGCGGTAGCGCTCGCGGCGCTGCCATTCACCGCTCTGGCGCAGGTAAGCGGCGTGCTGGGCAATTGCAGACGCCAGCTCGGCGATGCCCGTGCCGCGAGTGGCAATGGTGCGCAGGATGGGGGGCAGCCACATCGGCTGGGGAGATGCAGGCATTGCGGCGGTTTCGACAGGAGGATGGTCTTGGAAAATATGCGGCGTCGGATGTGCCAGCTCCAGCATGGTGCGCAGGGCACGCTCGACGCTGTCGGCGCCGGGCTGATCGGCCTTGTTGAGGACGAGGATATCGGCGATTTCGAGGATGCCGGCCTTGATGGCCTGGATATCATCGCCCGCTCCAGGGGTTTCGACAACCAGGGTGGTATGCGCCAGGCGGGCGATATCCACTTCCGCCTGACCAGCGCCCACTGTTTCGATGAGGATCGTCTCGAAGCCAGCGGCGTCGAACACTTGCGCCACGCCCGCGGTGGCCGTGGCCAGGCCGCCCAGCGAGCCGCGCGAGGCCATCGAGCGGATGAACACCCCGGCATCGCCAGCCAGGTCGCGCATTCGCAATCGGTCGCCGAGAATAGCGCCGCCGGAAAAGGGGCTGGTAGGGTCAACGGCAATGATGGCCACGCGGCGCGGCGGCGTTCCATCGGGAGGGATGCGATAATGGCGGGCGAGATGATTGACCAGGGAGGATTTACCCGCCCCCGGCGGGCCGGTGACGCCGATGAGATGAGCGCGGCCGGTATAGGGGAACAATTCACTCAGGGCAGCGCGGCCCTCAGCAGTGCCATTCTCGATATACGACAAGAGACGGGTGAGAGCCAGACGGTCGCCCGCCAGGATGGAAGCAGCAAGGGACATGGAGTAAGACAGAGAATCGGCAATAGGGGGCGGCAATCAACCAGCCACGGCCTGGCGGATGTCGTTGATGTAAGTTTCAGAAAGCGCCCCCGGCCCATACACGCCAAAGACGCCCAGCGATTTGAGCTGCAATACGTCCTCGTCGGGGATGATGCCGCCGACGAAGACTTTGACGTGCGCCTGGCCGTTGGCTTTGAGCAGCTCGAGGACGCGCGGCACCAGTGCCATGTGCGCGCCGGAGAGAATGGACAGGCCGACGGCATCCACATCTTCTTGCAGGGCGGCTTCGGCGATCATTTCTGGCGTTTGGCGCAGGCCGGTGTAGATCACTTCCATACCGGCATCGCGCAGGGCGCGGGCAACCACTTTGGCCCCGCGGTCATGCCCATCGAGGCCGGGTTTGGCAATCAGGACACGAATCTTGCGTTCACTCATAGCATCTCCACTCAGTTGATTATGGCGTGGATTATACCGCAGCCTTCTCCCGCTTACTCTGCATCTCGGCGGCGAAACGCTTTTTTGGCAAGAGAGCCGAACTCGATTTGGCGCAAAGCGTCGGCGGCGACCAGGCGGTAGGCAGGCCGGCAGGCGTTGCGGTAGGCAGGGGAATGGTGCACCGCCGGGAAGCCCTGCCCGGCAATCCAGCGGCTAAAAGCCAGGACTTCATCGCCGCGCAGGCTCGGCCAGCGCCCGGCCTGAGCGGCTGCCACGATAGTCTCCCACAGGGCAGGCAAATCGGCCGGGTTTCCCCAGCTGTGCCGGGCGGTCGCCAGGCAGGCTTCCACCAGGGCTTCGAGCGAAGCGCGGCGCGCTTTGTAAGGGCGCAGGTTGAGACGATGGAGCCGCCCATCGGGCCGAATGCTCTCGGTGAGCGCTTCGTCCCCCGCGGGTGGCAAGGAATCGAATTCACCCTGCAGGCGGCGGGCAAAATCCTGGGGGGAGGTGATCAGATGCTCTGGCCCCCTCAGCCCCTGATAAATCAGCTTGTACACGTCGCTCACCTGCATGAAAGGGCGGCGAGCCAGGTGAGCATCCACCAGCGCCAACCACGCGGCATCAGGAGACATCCGGCGGTCTCCCGGCCGCGGGGCGACGCACGATCCATAGCCGCGCCCTGCGGGTGGCGCAGGAGGCCTGCACGGGGCAATCGGTGCAGCGCTGAGCGCTGCAGCTGCAGTTTTCCACCGCCTGGAGGTAACCGGCCTTTTGCAGGGTCACCAGCATTTGCTCCACCAGGGCTTCGCTCACCGACAGCCGGCGGGCTAAATCCGCCGGGCGGTAGAGGCCCTCACGGTCGAGAATATCCAGCAGTGCTGTCAGCATGGTCATACCCCCCATCCGAACAAGCGCACCCCTTGGTAGATGCCAATTCCAGCCGCAAACGAGAGCAGCAGCAACAGGAGGATACTGGTCAATGTCCAGCGCCAGGAGCGGGTTTCGTGCTGGATGGCTGCCACCGTCGCCACACAGGGGATGAAGAGCATCTGCACGGCCAAGAAGGCCAGGCCTGCCGCGGGGGTGAGCCGCGCCGTCAGGGCTGCGTTCAGCCCGCCCTCTTGCCCACTGTACAAAACAGCCAGGGTGGAGATGGTGTTCTCTTTGCGCACGAAGCTGGTGAGCATGGCCACCATCATCTGCCAATCCAGCCCCATCAGCCGTCCGATGGGTGTCAACAGGCGTCCAAACCCGGCCAGGTAGCTGGTCTCGATATTGCCATTGGGAAAGTTGGACAAGGCCCATAAGATGATGGAGACGACCAGGATGATGCTGCCCGCCGTGACGAGGAAATCGGCCAATCGCTGCCATAAGATTCGAGCGATGACGCCCAGGTTGGGCTTGTGATAGAGAGGGAGTTCCATGATGAAAGGGGTATGTTCACCGCCCAGGAACAGTTCGTGCAGGACGATGCCAACCAGCGCCAGCGCCAGCAGGTTCAGGCCGATCAGGCCCCATGAGACCCACATCGCATGGGCGCCAAAGAAGAGCGGGGCCAGGAAGGCCACTACCGACAGGCGGGCTGTGCAAGGGACAATTGGCGAGACGAGGATGGTGATTAGCCGCGCCTTGGGCGACTCGATGATGCGCGCCCCCATGACAGCCGGGACATTGCAGCCAAAACCCAGGAAGAGGGGCAAGAAGCTTTTACCGTGTAGACCCATCAGGTGCATGAAGCGGTCCATCACGTAAGCGGCGCGCGCCATGTAGCCCAGGTCCTCCAGCAAGCCGAGGCCGGCGAAGAAGATGACCAAAATCGGCAGCAGGGTCAGCACCGTGCCGGCCCCGCTGATGACGCCATCGGCGACCATACCGGCCAGCCAGGTTGGCGAGCCTGACAAAGCCTGGCGCGCCAGGCGGGCAGCCGCCTGCACCAAATGGGTCTCCAGCCAAGCCTGGAGAGGCGCGCCAATGGCGTAAGTCAGCCAAAACAGCACAGCCAAGGCGCCCAAGAGGAACAGCAAGCCGCCTATGGGGTGCGTGGCCAGGCGGTCGAGGCGGTCGGTCAGCGTCAACTGCCCGGCTTGGGGCTGAACGACAGCCGCGCGCACCATGCGGGCAATCCACTCGTAACGCCCGCTGACGACAGCCAGGAAAGCGTCATCATGCTGGCGCAAGATGGTTTCCACAGAACTCCACGCCGGCCCCATCTGTTGGCGCAACAGGGCGGTGATTTCGGCATCACCTTCCAACAGCTTGAGCGCTGTCCAATCGGGGGGATAGGGTGGGGGCACATAAGCGGCAATCAGGTTCTGGATGTCGTCCAACACTTTCTGATGGTCGCGGCGAATTTCAGGGCGATTGGGAGTTTGTGGTTGAGCGTTCTGCGCCAGGCGGATGGCTTCGGCCATCAACGCCGGCAACCCTTCGCCGCGGCTGGCTACCATGGGCACAACGGGGAGGCCCAAAGCCGCCGCCAGAACATGCGGCTCGATGAGTGCGCCGCTCTGCCGGGCCACATCCAGCATATTCAGCCCCACCACGACAGGCCTGGGCAGGATGAGCAGTTCGGCCAAAAGGTAAAGGTCTCGCTCCAGCGCAGCGGCGTTGACGATGACGACGATCACGTCGGGCTCGTCTCGGATGATGAAATCACGGGCAATACGCTCATCTTCCGAATTGGCCGAAAGGCTGTAGGCGCCCGGTAAGTCCACGATACGAACGGTCAGGCCGTTGTGATGATAGAAGCCGATTCTTTGCTCGCAAGTCTTGCCAGGCCAATTGCCCACATGCTGATGTTCGCCGGTGAGCAGGTTGAAGACGGTAGATTTGCCCACGTTGGGTTGACCGGCAAGGGCGATGGTGAAAACATGGGTCATTGCGCCTCGATCTGGATTCTCTGCGCCTCGCCGCGGCCGAGGGCCAGGCGCGTGCCGCGCACGGCCACGATCAAGGGACCGCGCCCAAAATTCTGCAACACGGTCACCGGCGCACCGATGCTCAACCCCAGGGCAGCCACGCGTGAACAGAAATCCTTGCCGCCGTGCAATCCTCGCACCACACCTATCCTTCCGGCAGGCAGGTCGCTCAACGACAAAGCCTGAGGATGTGGAGTGTCAGGATGATGCCTTCGCCAGCTGATTTTCACGGCTGTTCTCCCTTCGTCTCTGCCGATTGACATTGGATGCAGTAACCGCGGATGTGCAGGCTGATCGCCGTAGCCTGCAAACCTTGTGCGGCGCACAGCTCCCTAACCGCTTCGAGTGCCCGCGGGGCTTGTAGCTCGACCACGCGCCCACAGCCTAAGCAGGTGAAGTGATAGTGCGGAGTGGCCTGGGCGGCTTCGAAATGCCCATGACCTTCGCCTAGACGATCTTCCAAAACGAGGCCGGTCTCCTTGAGTAAGGCCAGTGAGCGATAAACGGTTGCCAGACTGATGCGCGGTTCACGGGCTTTGACGCGCTCGAAGACAGCGGCGGCGTCGAGGTGTTCCTGACTGTCGCGCAGCGTCTCCAACACCAGGCGGCGCTGGCGGGTGAGGCGGTAACCTTGAATGCGGAGCGGGTCCATCATCGTCCTTGCAGGGGCGCAATCTTATTGAGAATAATTCTCATTCTCGATTGTAACACACTTCACACCCCCGTCCAGTGACAAATGTCACAAAAGCCCAAGCGAAAAGGCCATTGCTTACCCTGCCGTTGTCGAATGGCGGCCACGCCGGGGAAGTTGTAGCGCCGGCCCCTAGCGCCAACCTGGGGTCGGCTTCCAGCTGACTTTCAGGTGCTGAGGCGGGCGACCCCGCTGGATGCGCCGGCTTCGGGCCTTGGCGCCTTGACGGTTACTCTTTTGTCACCACGAAGACACGAAGGCACGAAGTTAGAAACGCTTGGCGCCTTGGTGGCTAAAAGCCTTTTGGTCATGGTCAGGCTAAAAACCTTTTCGGTCATGGTCAGGCTAAAAACCTGACCTACGGGTAGGCGGGGTCGGCTTCTAGCCGATTTTCAGGTGTTGAGGCGGGGGACCCCGCTGGATCAGGCAAGGCAAGTGATGTAGACAATCATCAGCGCCCTTTCCCCATTGACAAAAGGCCGTCAAATTGATATGCTGTATCTGCAGTGGGCAGCTCAGACGCTTGCCGTCAACCTTAAACGGTTCGGGCGCATCAAATCTACTGAGTAGCTCGACAATGTTAGATTACCTGTCCCCTGTCATTGCGAGGTGGCGATAGCCGCCGAAGCAATCCCCTCGCCGGCCAAGGTAAGCAGTCTCCCAGTTACCAGAAGATTGCGTCGGGCAAAGAACGCCCTCGCAATGACAACGACGCCGAAATATAACATTGTCGAGATAGCTATCGGCTCGAACGATTTCACTGGGGAGAAAGGAGCAGAAATACCACAACCCAAAAGTTTTGCGACCCTGATCCGATGTCCAATTTCAGACAATAGAGAGGAGTAAATGTGATGAGAAAGATGCAAGTCTTGACATTCATGCTGGGGGGGATGCTCTTGCTCTCACTGGCAACCAGCGCTCGCTCTGCTACAGATACCCGTCATGCAGAGACAGGCAATCAGGCAGCTTCACCGGGTAGACAAGGTACGCCGCCTGTCGTAGATAAAACCCTCTTGCTGCCAGGGGAACTGCCTGCAGAGGGAACCAATCTCACCGAGATAGCCAATCCGTTTGGTTCGATGTCCAGAGATGGCAGTCTGGCTATGATGCCTCCCGTGATTTTGGATGATTTCAACCGCGCCAATGGACCGCTAGGCCCGAACTGGACAGTGCACAACGGCACCTGCAGTATTTCAGGCGGTGCCGCAACATGCGGAGGTATGGGGCGGGCCACGTTCGAGGGCGCGGCAATGTTCAGTGGAAATGCAGCCGAAGCAGATGTAGCCGTCAACGGCACTTCATTGGAATATGTCGGTCTGTTGCTCAACTATGGCGCTGGGGTCAGCAATCTCTTCATTAAGGTGCAACAACAAAGTGCCAGCGGCCAATTCTCACATGCAGGATGCTATACCGGCAACAATGGCGGCCCGTTTGGACTAGGCTTCTTTTCGCTCACTTCGCCTTTCAGCACGGCGCACATGAGGGTTGTCCGCCAAGGTGATGAGGTGACTTTGGAATTCACCAATGTTGACGGCGGCGCTCAAGCCGACCAAGTGTATGTCTGCACCGGCGCGCCGCCCGCGGAGGGCAATGGGATTGGCATCCTAGGCTATAACGGCATTGCCTTGCTGGACAATTTTGCTGTCCCCGATTACACCGTCACTTGGGACAAATCCATCAATGGCACCCCCTGGCAAACGAGCATGACCATCACGGTGCAGACCTCCGACACAATCATGGTGGAAGAGGTGTTGCATCTGAATGTGCCGGAGCTGGCAGGCCGCCTGCCTGCCCGGCAGAGCGCCCCACCGAGCGCCGCTGCAGCCGTTGCCCCCAGCGCCGTCGGTTTCTCGCCAGCCGTCGAGGAAGTTGGCCTGGCCGAGGCCGCGCCTATGCCTGCCGCCGCCCCGGTCGAATGGTTTGCCCCGGAGAGTGTGTTGCACGATAACGGCCCGCTGGTCACCCATCCCGGCGTCTGTAGCGGCCAGGACGCCAGTCGCCTGCAGGCCGACCTGGGCATGAGCACCTTCGGCTTCGGCCACCAGGTCTCGGAAGGCAACCACATAGCCGACGACTTCACCATCAGCGATGTGGGTGGCTGGCAGATCGACACGATCACCTTCTTCGCCTACCAGACCAGCGCGCCAAGCAGCCCCTCGCCGATCACCGGCGTCTACTACCAAATCTGGGACGGCCCGCCGAACGACCCCGGCTCGAGCGTCGTCTTCGGCGACCTGGTCACCAACCGGCTGCTCAGCTCGACCTTCACCAACATCCAGCGCGACAGCGCCTCCTCGCCCTGCGCCAACACCCGCTACATCTTCGCCAACGTCGCCAGCGCCGGGGTGACCCTCCTGCCGGGTACCTACTGGCTGGACTGGATGACCGAAGGCTCGGCCTCCTACACTGGCCCATGGGCCCCGCCGATCACCATCCTGGGGCAGACGACCACCGGCAACGCGTTGCAGTACACCGCCAGCAGCAGCGCCTGGGGCCCGGCCAACGACTCCGGCACCCACACCCAACAGGGCATGCCCTTCATCATCGAAGGACATGTTATCCAGCCGCGCGGCGGGCGCCTCTACTTGACCAGTCTCGACGTTACCGGAGCGGGAAGTGACAATTTCGCTGTTTACCTACCGCTCGAGGACCGATGGGTTTCCCTGACGCCCTACGAGACCGGTTGTCAAATGGCGGTCAGTAAGAACGGCGATTTGTACGCCTACAACCACAGTACAGCGATGATTGACCGCTATGATCCAGATACCGACACCTGGTCGGCGGTGATGGCCGCGCCGCCTGGGGCATCGGGCGAGTTCTGCAACCTCGAAATTACCAAAGAGGGTAAGTTTCTCTACACAGAAGCCAATGCCTCCACCCTATGGTACACTTCAGCTGGCGTCTGGAACACGTTTAGCCTGCCTTTCCTTGCCAATGTGTTGGGGGACTACGACCCGCTAACCGGTCAGTATGTCATTGGCGAGTGGATGAGTACCACAGCTCATTTGATTGACCTCGACACCTTGGGCATCACCGATTTTTGGTCTCCAGTGTTCAACGGGGAATATGCCCGCTTTGGAACAGTGATGGGTAACCGTTACTATTTCCATGCTGACGCTTCCAACATTTTCTCCTTTGACCTGAGCAACCCATCAGCCGCGCCCTTCGATCACGGCATCAGCCCAGGCTTGTACAACAGCTCCGCGGCCGACCGCATGAATACCGTGATTTACACGGCTGACCTGAACGGGATCGCGCTTTCGCGCTTCGATGTGTCTTCAGGCTCACTCACCCCCCTGGCAGACGGCCCTGGCGCTCACCATTCCAGCCTGGCCTATGTTCCCTCGCCATCCTATGCTCTGGTCGAGACATGGGATGCCGACCATCTCAGCCTGGTGGATTGGCAGGCGAGCAGCGGTGCAATGACCCTGCTCTCTGGTCAGGCAATTTGGAGCGGTGAGATCATCACCTCCACGACTGTCACTCTGACGAAGTGGTTCCGCGTTCAGCCGTGTGACTGGACAACGACCTGGTTGCACGAGCAATTGCTGCTCAATAGCATGCTTGCGGACGAGCGGCCAGTGGGAATCCACAAGCTGCCCCCCAACCTGTGGATTGACGCCAACTATCAGCCCGAGGTGGTAGCCGGCCAGACATTCAGTTTCACCCTGACTTATGGCAACACCGGTGGATACGAGAACGATGT
>Ga0209018_1000917_pt1 | contig 25715 bp, 21 predicted proteins | sample YNPBryBLVA2012_FD_185814 | JGI IMG/M metagenome (GOLD analysis project Ga0209018, IMG submission 185814) | Anoxygenic and chlorotrophic microbial mat microbial communities from Yellowstone National Park, USA - YNP Bryant BLVA 2012 (SPAdes)... ...
GGTAAGGTTTCCTCATGAAGGACCTTCACTACCTGCCCTACATACAATTCAGAGGAGGCTTCTGGCACTCGCACTGTCCGATGCTGGACCAGGGCGTGAGCCTTGCCATCCCTCGATCGCTTCCCCACGCAGAGCACCCGATCCGTCAACGCAGAAACGAACTCGGTGTCATGGGTTACGATGAGGATCGTGGTGTACCCTTTCAGATCCCCGAGGGTTTTGAAGAGTCGAGCTTCGCTTTCCGCATCCATGTTGGTGGTAGGTTCGTCCATCACGAGGATCTCCGGTGCTGCTGCCAGAGCCCGGGCCACCAGAACCCTTCGCCTCTGTCCTCCCGACAGGGCATGAAAGGGGCGGGGGGCAAGATCCTCCACCTCCACCTGGGCAAGGGCTTGATTCACCGTGTCCGCGTCTTCCGGGCTCCACCTTTTGAACCCCTTCAGGCGCCCCATTCGTACCACTTCCCGCACCGTAATGGGGAAACTGGGGTCGTGATCCGAATGCTGGGGTATGTAGCCAATCCGCTCCCGGGCCTCTTTGGGAGCTTTCCCCAGGACTTCTATCCGCCCCCGCACCGGCGACTCCAATCCCAACAGAAGCTTGAGAATGGTGGATTTCCCTGCCCCGTTGGGGCCCACCAGAGAGATGAACTCTCCCCGATGGATGTGAAAATGGACATTCTCGAGTACGGGGATCGGCCCATAGGAAAAGGCAACCCCCTCGAACTGAACTACAATGTCTCGCTCATGATTCCCTTGCGCCACGATTCACCCCCTCCCTAACAGCGCCGTGACGTGTCTGCATTTTTTAGAACACACAGGGCAACCATTGGCGCTATAGGCAATCCCCTATCTGGCCGCCCTTTTCAAAGCTTCTCCCATTCTGCGGATATTTTCAAGCCAGTCATCTGCCAGAGGGTTTAGCGGTAGTACCTCTGCACCCAACTGCGCCGCCAATGTCTGCGCCGCCTGGGTAGGGAACTGTGCCTGCACGAAAATGACCTTTACCTTATCCTCCTTCGCTCTTTCCACCAGCTTGGCAAGGGTCTGGGGATTCGGTTCTTTCCCACCCGTTTCCACCGCCTCTTGTATGATCCCGAACTCATCGAGGAAATACCCGAAGGCCGGATGATGCACGTACACCCGTTGACCTTTCAGGGGAGCCAGCTCTTTTTTCAAGCCTTCAAAGATAGAATCGATCTCAGTCACCAGGGCCTGGTGGTTCTTTCGGTACCGGTCGGCCTCTTGCGGATTGACCCTGATCAGGGCGTCCCGAACATGGGTAGCGAGAATTTTAGCTGGCTCCCACCCCAGCCAGGTGTGCCTGTCCTTTTCCAGTTCGTACCCGCGGGCTTCTGACTTTTTCTCCTGCCCCGGCTTGTCCCCTTGCCCCGAATGCTCCCCCTCATGTTCATGCTCTTCGAGGGTGCGGAAAGTTACCCCCGCAGTTCCATCCACGATGGTGAGTTTGGGATAAAGAGAACGGATCTTAGGTTTAAACCGATCTTCGAAGTCGGTTCCAGACAGGATCCATACTCGGGCACGGGAGAGTTCCTCCATCTGGCGCGGATTGGGTTCGTAGGTATGGGGGCTTTGCCCGGGACCCACCAGCGTCATGACGGATACGGTGTTTTCCCCGATCCGCTTGACGAAGTACGATTGGGGAATGATGCTTACCGCCACCAGGGGCTTCTCCGCTTCGACTTTTGACTCCCTTGCGGTACCTTTTTCTGATTTACCTGCCCCCAGTAGAAGGCCCGGGGCTACCCAGAACAAGAGGACTGCTAGAATGCTCCAACCCATCCCATTGTTTTTTCTCGTCATCGTTTTCCTCCCTCGCTGATAATTTGCAAATGACTTGCAGAAAAGATACAAAAGGAAGGTCGCAAAGTCAAGGGTGATTTTCAAGGTTTTTCCTGCCCCTGGAGCCAATCCGGTTATGTGTCAGGTTTAAGTATGTTTACAGGTTCGAGGTCCCCAGTTTTCCCCTATCGGGTTACCCCGCCAGAATCACCTTCGCATCCAGGACAACCCATCCCCGGGTCTTCGAGAACACGACGGGGTTCAGATCCACCTGGGATACGAGGCCTTCGGCAGAAGCGAGAAGTTCGGAAAACCGTACAAGGAGGCGCACCAGCCCTTCCCGATCGAAGGGGAGCCCCCGAAAACCTTCGAAAAGGGGTCGGATCCGCAACTCCGTGAGCATCTGGTTTGCCTCGATAGAAGTGAGGGGACAGAGACGGCTTGAAACATCCCTGTACACTTCCGTCAGCACTCCCCCTGCGCCCGCGACAAGGGCCATACCAAACTGTGGATCTTCTATCCCACCTAAAAGGATCTCCGGGAGAAGGAAATCCACCTGTTCCTCCACTAAAAGGGAGGCGCCGGGAAACCGTTGCCGGAAATCTCGTACTACCCCTTCCCAGTCAGGCTCCTCGACCCCCACCCGCACACCCTGCACTTCCGTTTTATGGAGATACGGGGAACCGCAGACTTTCACCACCACAGGAAAAGAGATCTCCTCCGCTAGTGTCGCCCGTACATCCTCAGGCCGTCCTTTCAACCCCCCTTCTTTTTGCCGGAAACGGGCAGAAAACCTGGAAGTAGAGAGGCGGAGGCCGCCTCCCTCTGCCTCGAGGCGGATACCCCGGGGAACGGAGATCCCCACACGCTTCAGGAGTTCCTTTACTTCGTACTCATCCGGCTTTCCCGGCTCCCTCAATCCCCGGAGCCACTGCTGGAAGACCCGGCGAAGCGAGCTTCTTACAGTTTTTTTCTTCAACGAAGGGAATGAAGGGGGTGCCCCCTCGCTTTCCCTTGCGAACCTTTCCAACTGCATCCTCCGTTCCACCAGGAACCTGGCGGCCCGCACAGTCCGCTCGATGGAGGAGTATCCCACTACCCCCCGCTTCCAGAACTCCAATAGGTACCGGTCGGTAAAAGGCCCATAGGTGGTAAACACCAGTACAGGCTTTTCCGTTTGACGAACCTGCTGGGCGATGATGTCCAATAGGTCGTCCTCGATTCCCGGCGGGCTCCAGAACACGAGGCCGATCAGGATATCCACTCCCGGATCCTGCAGAATCGCCTCCATCGCCTGGCCGTACATCTGCCCCGATGCGCTGGCGGTAATGTCCACCGGGTTGTGGCAGGAGGCGAAAGGGAGGGTAACGGAACGGATCCGGTGTTCCGTTTCCGGCAGGAGGCGGGCCATGGCCAGGGGGGTATGGGGGTGGGGCATTTCAATGAAATCCGCACAGATCACCCCATATCCACCGGCAGGGCTCAAAACCGCGATTCGGTTACCCGAGGGAAGGGGGCACTTTTCCAATGCCCGGCACGCATCGGTGAGTTCCTCATCGTCCTGCACTCGGAGGATCCCATACTGTCGGAAGGCCCCCTCAACCACGAGATCCATCCCGGAAAGCCTTCCCGTGTGCGAACTTACCGCAGAAGCTCCCGAGGCGGTACGGCCTGCCTTCAACCCCACGATAGGTTTGTTCCCGCTTACCGCGGAACAGGTTTCCAGGAACTCCCTCCCTTCATTGATGTTTTCCAGGTAGAAGGCGATCAGCTGGGTTCCCGGCTCGTCGGCAAAGTAGCGGAGGAAATCCAGTTCATCCAGATCGCACTTGTTCCCCAACCCCACGAAGGTCCTGAGGCCAAAGCCGATGTTACTGGCGAGCCCCAGGGCTTCGATCCCCACCGACCCGCTCTGGGAGATCACCGCCGTACCGCCCCCGCCCGCTAGGGACTTATCCCCATGTTCCACGAAGATGGTGTCGAAACTCTCGTGGGGAAAAAATACTCCCAGCGTGTTGGGGCCGAGGATCCGTATCCCATACCTCTTGCGGATTTCCACCAGTTGATCCTGTAGCCGCTTCCCCTCCTCCCCCGTTTCCCCAAACCCCCCGGCTACCACAATGGCGTAGGGGATCCTCTTACGGCCGCACTCTTCCAGTACGCTAGGTACACCCGAGGCAGGGATGGTGATCACCGCCAGGTCTATCCGACCGGGAATGTCTAGTACCGAGGGGTAGCACCGCATCCCCCGAAGGGCTCGATACTTCGGGTTCACTGGATACAGCAGGCAATGAGATCGGGTTAATTCCTTCAGGATGATCCCGCCGATCCGGTCTTCTCGATTGGAAGCGCCGATCACCGCCACCGTATGGGGATTGAGTAACTTTTCCAACCCCGCAGGGGATCCCCTGCTTTTTTTGGGTGGCTTTTTCCGCTTCCCCTGCCTGCCCCTGGACCTATTGCCGCCCCTGGAACCATTGCTGATAGATTCTTCCCTTTCCATAGCCCCCCTCTTACCCTTCGATCTTGAGAATAGGCGCCTTTCTATGGCCCTGCTCCTTGTGAGTGTTCCCCTGGAGCCTTCAGTCCCGGTTAGGTGTCTTTTGTCCGGGTTTCGTCGTGGCCATTCCAGGGAATCTTCAGGGCCCGTTCCACGATCCGGTCTACCACCTGTTCCGGGGTGAGTTCGGTGGTGTCGATCACGAGATCCACGAACTGGTAATGGTTGTTGTCGATTTTATAGAGCTTGAGGAACCGAGCATGATCCCGTTCATCCCGTTCCCTGGTCTGCCGAAGAACGGTCTCGAAATCCCCTCCCTCCCGCTTGTGAATCCTCTGGGCCCGTACCAGTAGGGGGGCATCGAGAAAGATTTTCAGGTCCGCATCGTTCAGTAGCCATACCGCCAGGCGACTTCCCAGCACGCAGTTTCCCTCCCGCGCCAGTTCCACCTGCCGGGTATCCACGAGGAGGTCCCACTGGGGATCCGTTTCCGCCAATTTGCAAAGGGTATGGAAGTCGATACCCCTCTCCTCCGCTACGGTATGGAAGGTGTAGTTGATCATCCGCAATCCCAGCCGCTCGGCAGTCAGCCGGCTGACCGTGGAGTTCCCGCATCCGCTCTTCCCTGAGATGGCAATCTTGATTCCCGGCTTCAGTTTCATTCGATGTTCCTGATCTGTTCCCGGATATTTTCCAGTGCATCCTTCATGTCCACTACCGAACGGGTAACTTCGGCGAGTACATTCTTGGATCCAATGGTGTTGATCTCCCGGTTCATCTCCTGACAGAGGAAATCCAGCTTCTTCCCGATTCCTCCCTCCTCCCGAAGGATCTTGCGGAAGGCATCGATATGTGTCTTCAACCGAACCAGTTCCTCATTCACCGAGTATTTTACTAAGAGTACAGCTACCTCGCTAAGGATCCGGGTTTCGTCCACACGATCAGCCAGGAGTTCCTCCATCCGGAGCCGTATGGTTTCCGTGTAGAACCGCTTGATCTCCGGGATCATACCTTCGATCTCGAGAACCCCAGACTCGATCTTGCCCAGGAGGTTCTCGATATCCTCACCCAGGGCTTCCCCCTCCCGCTTACGGGATGCATCAAACACGGCAAAGGTTTCAGCCAGTAGAGGGTAGAGTTCCTTCCAGTACTCCTCGATATCCCGATTCTTTTCTACCTGCAGGATCCCTTCCAGCCGGAGCAGGTGGGAAAGCCGAATCTCCTCGGGAGCATCGGCATAGGAGGCAAGAGTACGCAAAGCCTGCAGGTAGCCTCGCACCACCCCTTCATCCACTGTCACGGTTACCTCTTCCTGCATTTCCTTCATTTTGATGTACACTTCCACCTTCCCCCGCTGGATCCGTTCCTGCAGGAACTCTCGAACCCGGGGTTCCAGGGGACTGATGGTAAGGGGCAGGTTCACATAGATGTCGAGGAACCGGTTGTTGTAGGATTTCAGTTCCACGGTGAAATGGAGGGCCGCGCTTCCCCCCTCTACATACCCATATCCCGTCATGCTCCTCATGCGGGGCTCCTTGGGGGGAAGGAATCCTTTCGAGTTTCAGGAAGCGTACCCTTCAAAGCCTCGTAAAGTGCATGGGAGAGGCGGAAGTTGTCCCCCGCGCCCAGGGTAATGAATAGATCCCCCTCTTTGAGGTAACCCTTCAAGAAGGGAAGCGCATCCATCACCTCCTCGAAGTAGTACACTTCAGGATGGTGGCGCTGGACGGCCTTATACAGGTCCCGCCCGGATACCGAGCCATCGTTTGCCTCCCGGGCAGATGGATAGATTTTGTGCAGGATCACCGAATCGGCCGCCTCGAAGGATCGGCCGAACTCTTCCAGGAGAGCCTTGGTACGGGAATAGGTATGAGACATGAAATCCACCACCAGCCTCCGGTGGGGATAGAAGGAGCGAAACCCCGAAAGGGTCTTTCGGATAGCAGTGGGGTGATGCGCGTAATCGTCCACCACGAGGATCCCTCCCGCTTCCCCCAAAATTTCGCTTCGGCGTTTGGAACCCCGGAACTGCGCCACCCCCTCTACGAGATCTTCCTCGATGGCATCCGCACAGGAGTCTCCTTCTCCAGCCTCCTGGAGCAGCTGTTCCCGAATCGTGCACACTAATGCGACGGCAGCGGCGGCATTCAGAACCGTATGTTCCCCCGGCACATGTACTTCGAAGGCCAGGGGAAACCCATCCAGTCGGAATCGGGTAGACCCTTTCACTATCTGCAGATCGTAGACTCGGTAGGGCCCTTCGGCGGTAGTCCCATAGGGAATGGCCCAGATGTCGGGACGATCCCGAAGGATCTGTACAGCCGCTTCCGTAGCCCCGGGATCATCGGCACAGAAAATGAGGGTTCCCCTATCGGGTAGCCGTAACCCGTACTCGACGAAGGCCTTTAGGATATCCTCGTAGTCGCGGAAATAATCCAGATGATCCTCTTCGATACTGGTCAACACGATCCAGCGGGGATGGAAATAGAGAAAGTGACGCCGGTACTCGCATGTCTCGGCAATGAAGAACTCCCGTCCCCCGAAATAGGTAGAACGGTTCCCGAAGTTGGATACCGCGCTCCCCGCAAGGACACAGCCGGAAAGTCCTGCGGTTTTCACCAGGGTGCCGGCCAGAGCAGTGGTGGTAGTTTTCCCATGCACCCCGCACACGCCGGCGGAGGGGAGTGTGGCGGACAAAGCTCCCAACGCTTCGGGATAGGAAAAGAGGGGAATCCCCAACCTCCGGGCCCGGATCAGCTCGGGATGGGTTTCCGGATTATAGGCAGCGGAGTACACCACATAATCCACTTCGGGATCGAGATTTTCCTCCCGGAATCCCTCCACGTAGGGTATCCCCAGGGTTTTTAAAATTTCATCTGTATAGTAGGTGTCTAGAGTATCCGAACCACGCACCCGGGCGCCCAGGCGGACTAGCAGTTCCGCAAGAGCCGCCATTCCCGTGCCCTTGATGCCCACGAAATGAAAGGCTAGTTTGGATACATCTTTCAGGGGTACATCCATTGGAAAAAACTATAATGGGATACCCCTGTTCTGTCCAGAAGTCTAATACATAAAAAGCGTGTAATCTTAGCTGGGCACCTGATTTAACCCCGGCATGTAAACTCAGCTTAGCAGGTTATTTCAACGCGGCATGTCGTCCAGGCCGCCCGCATTGGTTACATCTTTAAAGCCCGAAACCTTCAGAAGCTTCGCCGCCAGGGCGCTCCGAGAGCCGGTGGCGCAGTACAGAACGATGGGGCGGTCCTTCGGTCCGAGTTCATTCAGCCTTCCGAGGAGTTGCCCCACGGGAATGTTGATGGCTCCCGGATAGGCACCATCGAGAAACTCATCCTCCGTTCGAACGTCTACCACCAGAGCTCCCGCCTGGATCTTTTCTTTCAGTGTGGTTCCTGCCATAAAAGCATCCCCTCTTTTCCTTCAAAAATTCCTTCAACTTCGTTCTATCGAAATTCCGGGGACGAGCCGTAACACAGCCCAGCCACCGGAACAGTTCGCTACATCGGTATACCCCTTCTGCAAGAGAAGGCGGGTTGCGAGGTGCCCTTCGTATCCGCCGGAGGAGATCACCCGTATCGGCTTTCCGGTAGGCAGCTCTTCCAGCCTATCCCGCACCTCGTCCAGGGGAATGTGAAGGGAACCCGCAAGGTGCTCACGCTGGAACTCCCCGTAGGTCCGTACATCGAGGAATAGGGAGTCCCCGCTCCCGCACAGGGAGGAAGCGAGTTCCTTGAAAGAAGCCAGGGGACAGTACCCCGAGCGGGCGTTGGCGGCGGCAAAAGCCGCGATGTTAAGCGGATCGTTAGCCGAAGAGTAGGGAGGTGCGTAGGCGAAATCCACCTCGGCCAGATCCTCTACCGTAAAGCCTGCGGCGATAGCCACGGCCACCGCATCGATCCTCTTTTCCACTCCCTCCTTTCCCATTGCGGCTGCCCCCAGGATACGGTCTGAACCCTCCTCGTACACGAGAGTGAGGAGCAGATCTTCGTATCCGGGATAGTAGGTGGCATGGTTCGGCTTCAGGATCGTCGCCTCCCGAGCCTTGAGGCCGGCACGCTCCGCCCCTTCCAGGGAGAGACCGGTGCTCGCCACGGTTTCGTCGAAAACTTTCACTACCGAAGTTCCCAGGGCTCCCCGGTAGGGGATAGGTTCAGGAGCTTCTAGTCCGAGTTCTTTCGCTAGCATTGCTACCGCATTGGTGGCGGCGATCCGCCCCTGCCGGTTGGCTGGCCCTGCCAGGGGAATCTTCACCCTGGCTCCCGTTACGCGGGATACCACCTCCACCATGTCACCGGCAGCCCAGATATAGGGGTCCTCTGTCCGAAGGTACTCGTCCACCCGAAGGGCCCCCGTAGATCCGATACGGAGGCCCGCCGCCTTCGCCAGTTCCACGTTGGGCCGTACACCCACCGAAAGGAGTACCAGATCGGCAGGTAGAGAGGTTCCATCCTGTAAAATCACCCGCTTCTCCTCGATGGCGGAAATCCCCTTTCCCACCACGATCTTAGCCCCTTCCGACTCGAACCGTTCCTGAATCCGCCTACCATAGGGGAAGTCCAGGGTGGGCATGAGACGGTCCATCAGTTCCACGATGGTTACCCCGAGGCCTCGCTTCACGAAGGCCTCTGCCGTCTCCAGTCCGATGAATCCTCCCCCTACCACCACCGCTCTCTGGGGGGATTTCTCTCTGATGTACCGGTTGATGGCATCCATGTCCGGAATTGTCCAGAGTTTGAACACATGGGGGTAATCCGCTCCCGGAAGGGCAGGAATAACGGGAGTCCCCCCCTGTGCCAGGATGAGATAGTCGTAGGGTATGCGCTCTCCGTTCTTTAGGGATACTTCCTTTCCGATTCGATCGATGGATACAACCTCGGAGTTGAGCCGAACGGTTACCCGATACCGGCTGAAAAAACCCTCGGGGGTCTGGAGGATCAGTTTGCTCCTCTTCTCGATGTCCCCCGCGATATGGTAGGGGAGACCGCAGTTGGCAAAGGATACATAGGGGCCCCGTTCCAACAGGGTGATCTCCGCTTCTTCATCCAGCCTTCGTATGCGAGCGGCAGCGGTAGCCCCTGCCGCTACGCCACCTACGATGACGAACCTTTTTGTGACTCCCCGCATGATTACTCCTTCTAGATAGGTACAGCTTGAATACAGATATAAGAATATCAATATATTTCTATATAGTCAATATTATATTTTTCTATCTATAATCTATGATGAAGGGCGCGATTAGCGGGAATCGGAGAAGCGGAGTTCCGCCACGGAGCGAATTCTTTCCAACTCTTCCTTCCATCGGGATTCACCGTTCGTCGAGGAGGGTAATACCTCGGCCACTCTGTTCCAGGCCTCCCAGAAGAGAGCTCTATACTTACGGTGGGCGAGTTTTCTCAAAACCGTAAGGATTTTCCTCTGGTACAACCCTCGGTCTCGACCCTCTGTATGGGGCAGAACTTCAAGAAGGGTATCCAGTTCTTCCTTTCGGGTAGAACACACGGCGGATTGGAGGCTTTGTTCCAGAAGTGCAAGATCTTCCATCGAAAGGAATTGAAGGTCGACGGGGCCTGCAGGCTCCACCAGATACCGGAAGAGTACGGAAATTGTCGTATGCCGGAGGGGGATCTGTACCCGAAATCGGCCGGCTCCCTCCGGCACTATGATGAAGGATTTACAGAGGGAGTCCCTCCGGTACACCCTCTGAAGGAGCAACTGGAGACGGTGCAGCGCTAGCACGCGATCCAGCTCATCGAGAGGGACCGACTCAGAGGCACCCTCCTGGCAGGGCAGCGCATGAAACGTCCGTGTTTCCCCGGGCTTTTGGTTTGAATCGCCCCCCTCTGAGGCGCCCTCCTGAGTGAATGACCCCTTTCGATCATCCAGACGAGTTACCCGAGCAAGAAGGCTTCCGGGCTCTCCCCTTTCCCTTTCGCTCCTGGCGCTGCGCCTCCTTTGCACCCAAAGTATGAACTCCACGTTCCGATCCCGGCGCAGATTGCTCTGTTTCCCCCCCCGGTACGTGATGTACTCGTTGGTAAGGATGGAAACCTCCCCTCTCTCCGCGCAGAGCTCCCTTAGAGTCTCGAAGGGGATGATCCCATCGGTACTGTAACTGATGAGGACATGCTCGGCATCGAGGGCACTCAACAACTCGGAGAAAGCCTCGATAGCCGTTTCTCTATAACAGTAGGGTGATTTCGTTCGTTTCCAGTCCTTCCGGATCCCCGCTTTGTTCTTCAACCGCCCGTCGGACCCTAGTTCGAGAGGCACGGGTGCCTTGTCCCAGAGCACGATCGTATTGAGGAGGTGGTAGTTGCTTCCATACTGATGCTGGTTGTAGGGAGGGTCGAGGTATACTAGATCGAAAGAAAACCCCAGGGAACGGATGAGGGAGGTGGCATCCTCTCCGTACATCCGGCAGGGAGCGGGCGAATCGATCAAGGGAGGGGGTTCCAGGCGGATGGGACGAAGGATCCTTCCAAGGGCATCCTTCCCATGCCCCCCGAATCCCCGGTGGTACGCTTTGAACACCCCCGAGGTGTTGGTGTGGGTTGCCGCCTCGTAGAGAAGAAGTGCTATCAGTAGGTCCCGACACCGGGAAAGTCGATCTCTTGATGCGGGGGGGTACAACCGATCGATCTCGTTCCGGATCCGGTCGATCCGAAGGGCGTTCTGCCGGGTATAGAACAACCGTTCCTTCCGGTAATCTGCCTTCTCGATGTCGTCTGTGGAAGGAGCGTAGTACCGCGCGATGTACTGTTCCTCCAGGGGAGGATCGGGAAGGGTATTCAGGTGAAGGAGGATTTGCTCGAACTGCCCAAAGGATCCGAAGAGCTCTTCGATGTCGGACGCGTTGGTTTCCAGGTAAGCCCGTCCAATGGTTGTAGCGTAGGGCTCCCAGTCGTTGGAAACTACCCGGAATCCCAGCAATTTCGCTAGCCGTGATACTACCCCACTCCCCGCGAAAGGGTCGGCAAAGATCAAGGATGGAGGAAGTGTGTCCCCGTAGATACGCTGGATTGCCCGATAGATCAGGGGTAGGAGTCTTCGCTTGTTTCCGATGTACGCAATGATCTGCTGGGTCAGGTAGGGATGCTTGAAATCCACACGGGGATGATACTCTTCCCCTTTCCCTGGGGTCAACCTTCCAGTATGATCTTCACCATGGAGGTATTTCCCCAACACAAATGGAGTGCGTATCCCCAGAGGAACCGCCCCCTGCGAGTAGCTTTACTCCAACTCCCCGTACAGGAGGCAGATTCCTTCTACACCGAGGCCAACATCCCCCTGGCAGCAGGCTACCTCGCTGCCTTCCAAAGGACGTATGCCCCTTCGCTCGCGGAAATCGTGATCCCCGATCCTTCCCTCCAGAACCTCGGAGGGGATGCGGCCCTGGTACAGTGGATCCTTGGCGGGGACTTCGATATCGTAGGCTTTACCCTGTACCTTTGGAACCGGGATCGAAGCCTGTACCTGGCCCGCAGGATCCGAGGAGCCGATCCGGAGTGCCTCCTCGTGGCAGGAGGGCCGGAGGTGGCAAACCCCCGGGGGCTTGAAGTATTTCACGTCCTCTTCGAAGGGGAGGGAGAGGAAACCTTCCTGAAGTTCCTCCAGGGGGTCCAGTCAGGGAACCTACATCTACCCACCCCTACGGAGGCTCCTCTTTCCCTTCAGCAGGCAGAGTCCCTATCCAAGGCAGAGCATGAAAGTTTAAGCCCCGAGTTTACTTTGAGTACCCCGCAAACGTCTTACCTCCCCCTTCTGTTTGCCCAGAAAGAGCCCCTTTCCCTGGACAGAGTGCCCAACCCCTACCTTACCGGTGTATTACCCCTGGGACCTAACGTTCCCCTCTACTTGGAAACCCTCCGCGGCTGTCGGCGGCGATGCAGTTACTGTTCCTATGGGAAGGCATTCCCCTACGTAAGGCATTTTCCCCCTGACCGATTAGCCCCCCTGTTTAGTCTGGCCTCCGGAAGGGGAGTGCCCGAAATCTACCTGATGGATCCTTCGTTCAACGTGGGGGGAGCGAAGGAACTGGAAACCCGGGTGCGACTTCTGGAACAGGTGAACACTTCAGGGATCCCCCTTCACACAGAGCTGGTTCTCGAAAGTGTAACGAAGGATCTTACCCGCAGGATGCGTAGGGCAGGATTCCGCTCGGTGGAAGTAGGGCTCCAATCCACCAACTTCAGGGCGCTCAAAGCGGTTCGCCGCCCCCTCGATCTATCCCGATTCCGACGAGGCGCTGGGTACCTAAAGGAGGAGGGGATCGAGGTTCGCACAGGGGTGATTCTCGGACTGCCGGAGGACGACCTTGAGGGGTTCCGGAAAACCCTCGATTTCGTAGAGGAGCTACACCTGGAGGATGCCCTCGAGGTGTACCTACTGTCCCTCCTTCCAGGAACGGAACTTCGGGAGCGGGCGGAAGAACTGGGGATCCTCTACATGGAGCATCCCCCTTACTGGGTCCTGGAGACTCCCACCTTCCCTGCCGAAGACCTGTACGAGGGAATCGCAGAACTGGAGGACCGGTACGGTATCGAGTACCAGCGGCCCATCCTTCCCTGTTTCTCCCACACGGGCCCCTTCCTTACCTATGTGGATTTGCGGGAAGGGATCGAACAAAAACCCCTTACCCAGCTCGCTCGAGCGATCTCCTGGAACCTCACCCTCTCCCTCTCCTCCGCTCAGCTGGGGAAACCCGAAAAGCGGGCAACCCTTCTGGAATGGGCACATCAACTTTTCAAGTCAAACCCTTACACCTACTATAGGATTGTCCTTCACGACGATGCGCCTACCCTGTACCTCCTGGACTCACCCCCGCTCCAGCAGGCACTGGAAGACCTTGTCCATAGGCTTTTCCTTCCCACCCACTACGGAAACCTGAGCCGTACCTTTGTCCAAGACCCCCAGGGACGGTTCACCGTACGAGTATTCGTGCAGACCCAGGATCCGTGGATGAAAAGGAGAATGGAAGAACTGGGGATTCAGGTAATCGAAGACCCGGGGACTGACTAACGCCAAACTGTATGGATATACAGACCAAATCGAACAAAGCGGAGTCTATCCTGTAGCCCGTTCTTTCTTCCACCGCTGGTACCAGAAGAGGGCCACCACCATGATGGCGTGGATATGGATTCCGGTACCCATGTCTCGCTCCAGCTCTTCGATAGGAACAAACTCGTAGTCCACCAGCTCGTGCTCGTCCAGATCCTGCCCACTGGTTTTCCGTAGTCCTTGCGCGAGGAACGTGGAACACCAGTTGGTCATGATAGCGGGATTCGGTTGGATTTTCCCCAGGAACTGGATCGATTCCGCCTCGTACCCCGTTTCTTCCCGAAGCTCCCGTGTGGCCGCTTCTAGGGGAGTCTCCCCGGGATCCACTAGCCCGCCGGGGAACTCCAAAGTGAGGCAGTTCCCCCCCTGCCGGTACTGACGGACCATGAGGAAACAGTCTTTCCCCTCGGGATTCTTCAGTATGGGAATCACGTTTACCCAATCGGGAGACTGGATGAGGTAGAAGGACCCTTGCTTCCCATCCTGCGACTGCCTCTCCACACGCAGGAGATCGAAGATGGGGGTGTGGTACACAGGTGTACGGGAAAGTTCCTTCCAGACGAGGTGGGGATGTTGTTTTAGGGTGTCCATGGGGTTACTCCTTGGGATAGCGATATTCCTGTCCTTCCCGATCGCGAAAGATCCATTCGTGCTCACCCTCGCGTATGTCAACCGACTCGAGCAGGGAGACTTTTCCTCCCCCGCCGGGAAGATCGAGGCTATAGGTGGGAAGAGCCAGGGCGGAGAGGCGAGGTTTGAGTTCCCGCATGAGGGCGAGCCCCTGCTTGAGGGGAACACGAAAATGGGAAGTTCCCCAGGCTAGATCCGCCTGGAAGAGGTAGTAGGGTTTGACTCTGCGAGCCGTTAAACTTCGGAACAGTTCCTCCAGGGTATACGCATCGTCGTTGATGCCCTTCAGGAGAACAGTCTGGGAAAGGAGGGGAACTCCCGCATCGGAAAGCCGTTTCAGCGCCAGGTCCGCTTCCGGGGTCAACTCCCGGGGATGGTTTACATGGAGGACGAACCAGAAAGGCTGACGGACCCGCATCTGGAAGACGAATCGGCGGGTGATCCGGGAGGGAAGCACCACAGGCAGTCGTGAACTCACTCGCAGCACGATACCGGGACGGTTAAACCGCAGGGCATCCACGATGGCAAAGAACCTTTCGTCCGAAAGGGTCAGGGGATCCCCGCCGGAAAGCAGGAGTTCCTTCACCTCCGGGTGAGCCTTCAAATAGGTAATCACATGATCCAGCTCGCTCGGCCTGATCACCCCCTGGCCTTTCCCCACGAAATGGCGCCGGAAGCAGAACCGGCAGTTCATGGCACATTGGTCCGTCACGAGGAGGAGTGCCCGATCCCTGTACCGATGCACCAATCGGGCTACGGGGCTGTACCTCCGATCCGCCAGGGGATCCTCCGTTTCCATCGGATCGGTTTCCCACTCCCCTTCCCGGGGAATACACTGAAGCCGCAGGGGATCCGCCTCATCCGGACCCAAGAGGTTCAAGTAGTAATTGGGAACTGCCAGGGGCACGAAGGCCAGGTTTTTCCCTTCCCGCTCCCGTTCTTCCTCCAGCCGATCGAAATATCTTCGTTCGGAAGGGAAAAGAGAAACTCTTCGCTCCAGTTCTTTCAGTGTTTGAATCCTTCGGCGGTATTCGAGGTTCCAATGGATCAACTTTTTCAGAGGCACACCTATTCCTACCATAAAACAGAGGATTGAAAAAGTACCATCCCTTCAGTATGTTTTGTTTACTCAAGACTGGAAGGAGTGATTCATTGTCCATCTATCGTGTGATCTTTACCTGGAAAGGCAAAGAACTGGAACTGAAAGCCCGAAGTCTGGACCTTACCCATCCTTACTTCGTATCCATCAAAGACCTGATCTTTCCCGAGGGGCCGAAATTGATCATCAATCCCGCGGAGGACGAACTTCTGAAGAGTTTCGGCAAATCCAAGCATATCATGATTCCCTTTCAAACCGTCCATCTGATCGAAGAACTGATGGATGAAGAGGCCCAACCCTCCAAGGTGCGGACATTCAAAGTGATCGAAGGGGAAAAGGAGAAAAAAACGGCGAAAGGGAAGACCCGTACGAAAAAAGGCTCTTCCACAGAGGATCCCACGGATACTAAGTAGTTCATCATACTTTTACAATTTTATTCCTTTCCATACTTTCGGAGTTGCTTCAGGGCAACGGCAAAATCCTTTGGATAGGGGGCCTCGAAGCGCAGGAGTTCTCCTGTACGGGGATGCCTACATTCGAGGGATACGGCATGGAGGGCGAGGCGGCCGATAAGGGGTTTTTCCTTACTCACAGGCTGCGAAATAGTTGATCCCTGCGGACTCCCCACACTAAAGGAGGCCTCTTTTTCCCTCCCCCCGCCTTTTTTCGAAGGGGCAGAAAAGAAACTCGTTCCTTTGTACCCCCTCTTGAATGCGGACAAGTACAACCCTTCCCCCCCTCGGTACAACGCATCCCCCACTATGGGATGCCCCATGTAGGATAGGTGGGCCCGGATCTGGTGGGTACGGCCGGTTTTCGGCTGCGCTTCCACCAGGGCGAACTCTCGAAAAGTTTCCAGGACTTTGAGGAAAGTGCGGGAAGGTTTTCCCTCCCTGTGAACGATCGTCCTATGTCTCCTGTCCCCATCCACCAGGAGGGGTACATCGCAGTCCTGTTCTACCCATCCCGTCCGGCCTACCACAAGGGCATGGTAGATCTTCGTAAGGGTCCGCTCCTGGAACTGCAGGCTCAACCCTCGAAAGGCTTCCTCTGTTTTCGCAAAGAGAACGATCCCGCTGGTTTCCTTGTCGATCCGATGAACCGGCCGGAGGGGGGAATCAGGAGGTGTGGACAGGTCTGGCTCTTGGGGTACAGGGGTATCCAAACGGGACTCCTCATCGCCACCATCTATGGATTGAAAACGCCTTTTAGCATTGCCCGATGACTTATAGTTTCGGAGCTGAGCGACGTTCCTTCCGCTACCTGCTGGTTCCTGGTCCTGGAGACGAGTCGGGCTCGGGTTTTGACCTCCAGGAATACCGACTCTTTCCGTAAGAAGCTCCAGCAGGGACAATTCCCCCTCTTCGTACCGTTCGGGAATCACCGCGATCCCCGCAGGTTTGTTCAGAACCAGGATTTCGGTGTCTTCGTACAGGATGGGAATTTCCTCGATACGGAACAGCATTCGTAAAGGATAGAGGAAAAGAGGGGGAGGAACAATAGGGGAGATTCTTCACTTAAAGAAGAGTACCCATGCCGCCTCCTTATGTAACTACAATTAGAGACGAAATCTTTTACGAATACGCAAAACTTATATCCCGTTCGGCTTTTGGAGAACTGAATCGTGCATTTATAACCGATCGGTTCAAAAAGCTTCGGGACGGAAATATAATACAGTGGAGCGATATATCTAAAACAACTCCTGCATCTTCACAATCAGAAAGGTACTCTCTATATTACCAAACATGAAATAAAGAACCTATGCCAGCAATGTACATTGGGAGAAACCTGCAAGCAATGGGGCAGAGAATACAAGCTCACCTGTTTTTGTTGGAAAGTATACTACGCCGGTGGCGCGAACTTAGAATGAAATTAATCTTTGACAACCCTATTCAAAACCTGCGGCGCGATACCGAAAGATCCTTTTTCCGGAGACGTACCGATCGGGGAGTGACTTCCACCAGTTCGTCCTCGCGGATGAACTGGATGGCCCGCTCCAGCGTCATGGGAAGCACCGGCGTGAGGATGATGTTCTCATCCTTGCCGGCAGCCCGCATGTTGCTGAGTTTCTTGGTCTTGGTGATGTTCACGTTGAGGTCGTTTTCCCGGTTGTGCTCGCCGACGATCATTCCTTCATACACCGGGTCTCCGGGCTGGACAAAGATTTTCCCCCGTGGTTCCAGGTAGAAGATGGCATAGGGAACTGCATTCCCTTCCCGATCGGAAACCAGCGATCCAGTGAACCGTTCCGGGAAATCCCCCCGGTATTCCTCGTATCCTTCGAGAAAGGAGTTCATGATCCCGGTGCCTTTCGTGTCCGTTAGGAACTCGTCCCGGTAGCCGATCAAAGCCCTGGAAGGCACACTGAACTCGAGGCGGACACGGTTCGACTGATGAGTGGACATCCCGACCATCCTTCCCTTTCTCCTAGAAAGCTTTTCGGTCACGATACCCATGTAATCGATCAGGCAGTCCACATAGAGACGTTCCACAGGCTCGAGTTTCTTTCCCTTCTCATACTTGAAGATCACCGAGGGCCGCCCCACGCAGAACTCGTACCCTTCCCTCCTCATCGTTTCGATGAGGATGACCATCTGAAACTCTCCCCGGCCCTGGACGATATACCCGTCTTTGTCTTCCGCCTCCATCACCCGCTCGTTCACTTCCTGGTTTTCCCGGAACACTCCGCTGCGCCTGAACAGGGAATCAACTAGGGTGGTCTTGCCATGGTCGACGTGAGCAATGATGGCGATATTACGGATGCGGTCGTTGGTTTTTCTGGTATGCATGAGTCTTCCTTGTCTGTCCGGGGGGAAAGAGGATGTATTACATTTTCCCTGAATTTAATTTAGCCGGCGAACAGGACGACACTTTACACTATTCGCGGGATACGGTTCAAGAGCTGTGCAGGCAGCTTCCTGAAAGGCAGGCACCTGTTTCGTCAACCTTAAAGCGGCACATTTTCTTTTATAGCAAAATCTCGTATACTTTTATCGTGGTGAAACGGTATCGTCTGTTGGAATACCTGGATCGAATCCAACCGGCCCCCGGTGATCGAGAAACTGCTCTCTCAGACGCGCACAGAATTGCAGACTACCTTAAAAAAACCTATGGAGCGGAAGTGTACGGTATTGGAAGCTTGTTCAGGGAAGACAAGCAGTTCACGGAAAAATCGGACATCGATCTGGTTGTCAAAGGGCTACCCCTCGACTCTTTCTTCTCGATCCTCGCTGTCGTGGACAGGATGACGAAATTCCCAGTGGATCTTACCCCCTACGAAGCAGCCAAACCATTCCTGCGGCAAATTGCCGACGAAGAAGGGGTACTGTTATGAAAAGAAACGTAATCCTCTTAGTCCGCCTCGCTAAAGAAATCGAAAGCGAATTGCAAGGATTAAAAAAATTACTCATGGAATACCAGGAGATGCCCCAAGAAAGAACCACCTACCTATTGCGTGCTAAAGCTTCGATTTTCCATGATTTCTACACAGCGATTGAACGGATCATGATGAAGATCGCGGAAGAATTGAATGGCGGTTTACCGAAATCCGATCAATGGCACAAAGACCTACTGTTCGATATGACTATAGATCTGGAAGGAATTCGCCCCCCTCTTTTCCCAAAAGAATGCTATGAGTCCCTCTATTCCTATCTGCGGTTCCGTCACCTTTTCCGCAACAACTATGGGTATGAGCTCAAACCCGAGTTATTGAAGTCGTTAGAAGACGCTTTCCCGGACACGGTGGAAAAATCGATGGCTCATATCCAGACTTTCTGTAGTTGGCTCCGAAGTCAAGCGGAGGAAGGGTGATAGCTAGCACTCCCTTTACTTTTTTTATCCCATTTTCTTGTCTCCCTTCTCCCCTAGTACCAGATCTCCATGCGTAAGCCCTTGGAATCGAGGGGCGGTTCCGTTGGGGGCAGACGCGGAATCCGGGGGGGATGTCCCCCCAGGCGGCTGAGAGAGGGAAAAAGAAAAGCGCTCCTTTCCCACGCCGGTTTCAACGAGGCCAACTGATTTTCCAGTGGCCCCTGATCGTCAGAGGCCAACTGATCCTTACAGGTCGCTCGATACTTTAAGAAATCCATCGCCGCTTTGAGCCCTGCCATCGCGTCCAGCAGATCGTCGAACTTCACATTTGCGCGAGTAGCCTTTGACCTTACAGTTAACCTTTTTTTCCAGATGGTTAACCAATGCAGGTCGATGGGCAGGCCCGATGTGCCCAGCACACGAAGCCGCGCCTCGATCCCCTCCGCCGTATGCTTCGAGGGCAAAGTCCCCTTCAATAGGAGAGGTTGCTCCCCGCCTACTGAAGATCCCCAAAGGATGGAGTCGGAAGAGGGACCCCACGGCTTTTGCGTTTCTGCCAGATGCATCCAGACCAGTTCGGGATAGAACTCGAACACTCGATCCTGCAGACTGGGAGTCATGCCTTCGTCCACTTCCCGGATCCGGGGCAGGATTCCCCACACGGGCAGGGAGGCCTTCATACCGGTGGCAGATCGATGGAGGGTCTGGAACCTTGCGGGATTCTCGGCGGAAAGGGTCGCCCGGGGAGGAGCGAGGAAGAGGCGGCTCTTTCCCTTGCCTCCCAGTAACTCTTGTGCCCGTAAGTCACAGACACGGGGCCAACGGCCGATGAAGGTGCCCATAGCCCCGGCGGAACCAGGTTTCGAGTCGGGCAACCCAATGGGGATATCGATAGCGATAGCCTCACAATCAGAGGTCACTTCCAACACCTCCCGAAAAGTTTCACAAGCCTGTACCTCGAGGGGGGAAGAGGGAGGCCATCCATCACCCTTCACCACCACCCATCCCCCCCGGCATCCGTCCACTCCCGCCACTTTCCCCATCGACTGTATAGGGTAGAACGATTGTGCTTTCCTCGTCTATGATCCTTCCTGACTATGGTGATCAAGGAGATCCGGGCAAAATCTATCCTCTCCGCTTCCAAGGTGTATCCTTTTGTGTTGAACCCCTACGTAGGCTGCCAATTCGGATGTCTGTATTGCTACGCCCGGTTCATGAAGAAGTTCACCGGTCACACTGAACCCTGGGGTACCTTCGTGGACGTAAAGGCTACGTACCGATTGACCCGTTCCTGCCTCTCTCTCCTTCTGGAACGCCGCTGGCCGATCCGGATCCAAACCAAGTCTCCCCTCGTAGTGCGGGATATCGATCTCCTCGGTAAAAAAGGGGAAGGAAAAACACCAGACTGTCACGTGGGATTTTCCATCGGGACTGCCGATGAAGGCATCCGATGTCTTTTCGAACCGAAGGTGCCCCCGGTGTCGGACCGGATCAATGCGCTCAAGCAACTGCATGATGCAGGCATCTGTACGTACGCGATGATCGCTCCCCTGTTACCAGGGGCAGAACACCTGATACCCCTGCTAGAGGGAGCGGTGGATTATATATACGTCGATCGGATGAACTACGGGTATGCGGATTCCATCTACCGGAAGCACGGGTTGCAACGGTATCGAACGGAGGAGTACTTCAGGGAGACGGGCCGACTCATCCAGCATCAGTGCGATAAGAGGGGGATCCCCTGTACTGTATTGTAGCACATTGTCGAAAGCTCCCTCTTAGGGATACAATATACATAGAATGATCGAAACACCCCTAGCGAAGAGAACCAGGACCCGGAAGATTCTTTCGGCTGCCTGCCTGAACCTTTCGCCTCCCCCTTCCCCTACCCACAAAGGCGGGAAGACATTCTTCTTTCCCACACTTCCCCTTCTTTCCTGTTTTCTACTTTGGAGTCTCATGCTGTGGAGTTTCCCCGCCTATTCCCAGGAGAATGGGGGTCGGATCGCCCTGGTGATCGGGAATGGCAATTACGAAGGTATGGGAAAGCTGGCCAATCCCGTGAACGATGCAGAAGACATGGGGGAAACCCTCTCGTCCCTCGGGTTCGATGTGGAAGTGGTAACGGATGCGGGATTGGAACAGATGGAAGAAGCGGTACTGCGGTTTCGGGACAAGTTGGCCGCATCCCCTGGATCGGTGGGGGTATTCTTTTATGCAGGGCATGGGGTACAGTCCGGGGGAGAAAACTACCTTTTGCCCGTGGATGCACGGATCAATTCCGAATCCCTCCTCCGCACCCGAGCGGTTCCCCTCCAGTTCGTTCTGGACAGTCTGAAAGAGGCCCGTAACCAGGTGAACATCGTAATCCTGGACGCCTGCCGGGACAACCCCTTTTCCTGGGCCCGGTCCAGTTCGAGGGGGCTGGCTGTGGTGGGCCAGCAGCCCCCGGGCAGTATCGTTGTTTATTCCACCAGCGCGGGCCGAGTCGCCCAGGATGGAACGGGCCGGAATAGCGTCTTTACCGAAGAACTGATCCAGCATCTACGCACCCCGGGGATCGACATCTCGGAAGTGCTGCGCCGCACAGGGGAAGCGGTACAGAGCAAAACCCGGGGCGAGCAGATCCCTGCCGTCTACAGTCAATTCTTCGGCTTCCTGACCCTGGCCGAAGAAGGGCCGAATGAAGAGGAGTACATCAATTCCGTCATTTCCAATTATCTTCCTCCCTTGTTCGACGAAGCGCCTCGTGAAGTGCAGTTCTCCATCGCGTCCGCGGAAGAGATGGCCCAATCGGGTCAGCGCCTGGATGGGTGGAATACCCTGGTAGAGGCAGACCCTTCCCACTCCGATCCGTTCCTGGTAGCTGCCAAAATCCGATTCCTTCTCGAATATGGGGAAGCGCAGGAGGATTACCTGAACTTCACCTTCTACAACACGGGGGGTAAGGACTACGATACCGCCCTACAATCAGGGACTCTCGAGCAGAAACGTACGGATTTCGATCTCTATGCGGTTACTCAACGTTTCAAGGCGAAGCCGGAAAACCTTCCCTCCGTACTGGCTCTGGAACTGGGGAAGTACTACTACCGAGTTTATTCCAATTACCCCGCGGGTTGGCCCCTGCGGAAGGAGGAAGTCCTGGACCAGGCCATTGCCTGGTTAAAGATCGCAGACGCGAAGGGAGTCTTGACTCAGGCCGACGAGATCATTTCGTACTCCGATCTCCTGGCCGACAAGGGAAAAGGGAATGAGGCGATCGCCTTTCTTCGGAAAAAGATGGAAGGGCAACCCCGGGATAGCGACGATTGGTCGAGACTATGGGAAGCCCTGGTGGATACCTATGTGAGGGGGGCAAAGCCTGCAGAAGCCTTGAAGGAAATCGACACCCGGATACGGTCCACCCCGGCCGACGCAAAGGATACTCTATTTGAACTGTACCTGAAGGGGATTTGGATAAGTACCCAGAGCAAGCGGAAAGAAGACTTCGAACGGTACGTGAAGTATTTCGAGGCGCAGTACCCGAACACGTGGTATGCGGGGACCTTCCGCCACCGTTTCCTCCTGGAAACAGGAGACACCCTTTCTGCCCAAAAGCTCGCGGAAAAGCTCTACCAGCAGTTCCCTGTGGAATCGATTGTGAAAGACAATATCCTGCAACTTTTGCTGGATAATTACATGAGGAATCCTTCCCTCTCTAGGGAGGGGCTCACCTTTCTTGATAGCTTGATCAAGGCAAACCAGGGGACACCGAAACGACTGTTCGAACTGTACATGTACCGGGCTGCCTATCGAGCCCAGGTTTATGGCGGCACGGTTTCCAGCGACACGGCCGACCCGAACAGAACCAAACAGATCGCCCGGGATTCCCTTGCCGATCTGGACCTGGCAGAAACCCTCTATAAGGGATTCCCCTCCCAGGAGGAAGAGGTTCTATCCATCATAAAGGAAGTGCGACAACACTTTCAGGAAGCCGCGAATACGGGCAAATGGCCGGATCGATAAAACAGCGCTTCTGTACAACAGCGCTCCTGTCGATCCCGCTTCTATCGATGGCTTCAATTCTATCCTTCTATCCCGTAGAACTCCCAGGGGCCCAATTTTATCTCTGTTTTACCCGTAGCATTCTATTCGCGTGTCTAACCCTTTCCCGAATTTTCTCGTCCTCTCGGTTCCCCTATGCAAGAAAGGATAAGTGTTTCAGTCCTTCTCTGGGATCACGGGTACGAAGGTCGAGGGATCCGGTACCGTAAAGCCGGGAGGGAAATCCTTTGGATCGAAGGGTTTCCAGGTCTGGTTTCGTCCTAAAAACGCGATCTTTCCCCGGACGACTAAGTCACCCCCCTCCCTCCAGATCTCACACCCGTAGGTTTTGGGCTTCTTGTTCGTGTCGTTCCCCGGATCCATGATGGTGCCCCCCCTCCACTGCTTTCGTTTTTCGTCCCACTTCATGTCCCAGATGATGTCCAACCCGCAGAAGGGAGGGTTCCCTTTCAGGTAGGGAGAGCGGGTCTGTTGCCGATACAGATCATCCTTCACCGTGACCCCATCCTCCCGATAGGTCAGTAGAATCCGTCCGTACAGGGTATCCTTGTACACGTACAGAGCGATGACTGACTTGGGCTTGCCCGTCTCGTCGTCGATGGTCTTCCAAAACCCTGTAGCCTCGGTCTGCGCGAAGGCGATTCCTGCGCCAAGAATCAGCATACTGGTTACGATATGAGCCCTCATCTTCCTCATGGCTGCCTCCTTCCTGGTATTATAGAGGATCGAGGCGATTCTGCAACCGGACAACCCCGCCCGACCGCCCCCTAAAATCGGTGGGGAATTACTGGGTACAGAGCAGCTTCCCTTGTGAGGGCCGATTTCCAATTTACTGTGAGTTATCAAGGCCTTTCGCCGGGTTCATACACCCTCCATGCCATTGTCTACCTGAATAGTGGGGGTTCCAAAGAATTGATTATGCCTATAAGAGTCCAGTAATATCTCTTAATAACCATGGGTGTTCCCATACCGGAAGAAGAACTGGAAAAGATCCTCAGGCAGTTCGACCGTCTTTCTAACCTACTGGTGGATACCTCCTCCCTCATCCTGATGGAAAAGGCAGGGTTCCTTTCCCTGCTGAGCGGGAAGGTCCAACTCTTTACCCTTCCCCAGGTGCGGGAGGAGTATCTCCGGGGAGATCCTTCACTCCCTTTCCCACTGGATGTACGGATTCTTTCTTCCCCTACCCCCACGAGGATGGCCCCTCAAGGGACCGCAAACGCCGCTCTCAACGACATACTGCGTGGTACTTCCCTTCTCTTTACTAGTAAGACCATTCGAGGGCCTGCTTCTGGCGGTCCCTCAACCGATTCTACCGCCCCTACCAACGATGCAATCCACGAGGCTTTCTACACCGACCCCACCACCGCCCCTACCGACGAGGTTCTCCTTGCCGTTGCTCGAACCCGTCGAGTACCCCTTCTTTCGGAAGATCGAAAACTCCTCCTGAAAGCGGACGGATTGGGGTTAGAATACTACAATGCCCTCATGATGCTGGAGTTCCTCGAGTATCACAGGACAGCCGAATCTACGAAGAAACCTTTGAACGCGGACCAGGCCTTAGAATCCGCTATGCAGAAACATAGTTCCGATCCTGGCCCTTCGCCTAGCGGCCTGTTCTCCTTAGCTGGATACCCGCCCTTCGACTACCCTAGCCTGAAACGGCGGCTTCTCGCTCAAAGCAGGTACAGCCTCGAAGTACGGAGGTTTGCGGAACAGTTGCACACCTTCATCGAGAAGGTGGGGGGATAGCCGTATACTCCACTGTGTACAAAGGTTTTAACCGGCCCCCACATTCACCGAAAAGGCCGCACGAGACTTGCTTTTAGCTTCATTTCCCACTTTCCGTGCGCGAACCGGTTTGTCCAGATCGATCCTCAACCGCAAACCGATTTCCACCAGAAGGTTCCACCCGGCTGCCAACTCCAGGTAGTTCCTGAAAGGCCCACCCTCAGGGATCAAGATTGTTGGGAAGGAGGAGAACCGGCTCGCAATCGCACAAACATAGGTTCCCACTCCCTTCACGAGAACCTCTTGGAACTTTTCTTCCTCCTGGGGGAAGGGATCAATCAGCACTACCGCATCTCCGGGATTCAACACCTCTTCGACCCCATGCACCGCATAAGTTCCTTCCAGGAAGTCCGATTTCTTCCGGGTAATTTCATTCGTTTTCAAGGCTAATTCTTCCGCCACCCCATTGTTTCGGCCCGCGAAGTAGAGGGTTTCAGCCTGGGCAAGCTTCCGGACAACCTCCGGGTCCAGTTCCATCGAAAGAACATGTTCCAGCATGTTGGCTGCTTCTCGCAGTGCGGCCGTTCCCAAGCCGAATATCACCCCTTTTTCACCCGCGGTCTCTGGAGATCTTTGTGCTTTTCTTAAACCTACCGTTCCCGAGCCGATTCCCGCCCTTTTCTCCCCTACGGCTTTCGAGAACGCGCCGAACAGCGGCTGGGCCTTCGGTTCGCCGACTATCGCCTGCGCCTTAAGTTCACCGAACAGCGCTTGGTAGAAGAGAGCCTGCTCCATCACACTCTTGGTGGCCGCAACCGCTCCCTCCGCGCCGCACCCCAGTACGTACGTCCGGTGGCTGAGCTCCTCCAGGGGGCTTCCCCCATGGGCGGTGATTCCGTATAGATGAAGATGTCCCCTCTGGCGCAGGGTCTGGAACAACCGTACCACTTCCTTGGTTCTGCCCGAGTTGCTCGCTCCAAACACCGCGCAAGCTTCCAGCCTGTACTCAAGAGCCTGGGTAGCC
>Ga0209018_1000918_pt1 | contig 25701 bp, 21 predicted proteins | sample YNPBryBLVA2012_FD_185814 | JGI IMG/M metagenome (GOLD analysis project Ga0209018, IMG submission 185814) | Anoxygenic and chlorotrophic microbial mat microbial communities from Yellowstone National Park, USA - YNP Bryant BLVA 2012 (SPAdes)... ...
CGGCATGGACCAGCTCGCCGCCGCCATGGCCTCCATCAAGCAGGCCTCCACCCAGACCGCCGCCTCCACCCGCCAGGCCGAACGTTCTGCCCAGGACCTCAACGACATGGCCCGCCGTATGCAAGCCGTCGTCGCCCGCTATCAGGTGTAAGATAGGGAAATCGCCATGCCTGCTCCCGAAGACAGTCTGCTGCGCGAACTGATGCAGACTTTTAAGACCGAAGCGGCAGACCACTTGCAAACGCTCAACCAGACGCTATTACGTCTGGAACGTCAGCCGGAAGAGGCAGAGCGTCAGGAACTGCTGAAGACCGCCTTCCGCGCCGCGCACAGCCTCAAGGGGGCTGCACGCGCCGTGAGCATGGAAGATGTCGAGTCCCTGGCGCACGACATGGAAAGCGTGCTACAGCAGGCGCGCAACACGCATCTGCTCCTCAACGCCGGGGTCTGCGATGTGCTTTACGACACACTGGACGCCATCGAGCAACTACTGGCCGGCCAGTCCATCGATCTGGATAACCTGCGAGCGCGCCTGGCAGGAGTCGGCGCCGAGTCGGGGAACGCTACCTCATCGGAGTCAAGCCAGGCGATTGAAGAACCCGCCGAGTCACCGTCGCCCGATCGGGCAGCCGCGACCGTCGGCGAGGAGACTATTCGGGTTGCCGTCGATAAACTCGACGATCTGATGGCCCAGGCAGGTGAACTGATCGTCTCCAAGATCAGTGCCGAGCAACGCCTGATCGAAATGCAGGGCATCTACCAGCAAGCAGTCCGCTGGGCCAAAACCTGGCGCGAGATCCGGGCGCTGCTGCCGCGCATCGGCGGCGATGTCGGACAGCAGTTGACCGATATTCTCACCCGTCACTATGACCAACTGCAAAGCCTAACGCGCCAGATCAACTCACTGGACCAGGCCATCAGCCGTGACACGCTGCGCCTGGACATGGTCGCCAACACCCTGCAAGATCAGGTCCGCCGCGTGCGAATGGTGCCTTTTCAAAGCCTGGCGCTGGCACTGGAACGCGCTGTGCGCGACGCCGCCCACAGCGAGGGTAAGCAGGTCGCCTTGCAGATCAAAGGCGGCGAGGTCGAACTGGACAAAAAGGTGTTGGAGGCACTCAAGGACCCGCTGTTACACCTACTGCGCAACGCCGTCAGTCACGGCATCGAGCCGCCGGCTGAGCGCCGGGCTGCCGGAAAACCGCCGGAAGGGCGGATCGTGGTCGCCGTCCAGCAACGCGGCAGCGAAGTGCGCATCCTGGTGCACGACGACGGGCGCGGCTTCGACCTGGACGCGCTGCGCCAGGCCGGGACTCGCAACGGCATGGTGCTAGACGAGCGCGCCAGCGCTGACGAGATCATCGCGCTGGCCTTTCTACCCGGCGTCACCACAGCCCACGAAGTCACGACGATGTCCGGGCGCGGCATCGGCCTGGACGTGGTTCGCCAGCAGCTAGAGGCGCTCCAGGGACGGACCGCCGTCAGGAGCACGCCCGGCAAAGGCACATCGTTCCAGTTGTTCGTCCCCGTCTCGCTGACCATGACGCGCGGTCTGCTGGTGCGCTGCGGCTCCGAGCGGTACGCCATCCCGCTGCTGTCAGTGGAGAAGATACTGAAGCTGGAAAACTGCTTCACGGTTGAGGGGCAGCCCATGATCACGGTCGATCAGACGCCCTTGCCGTTGGCGTCGCTGGCCGCTGTGTTAGGCCGCCCCGCCGCGCTGGAAAACGACCGGGCGCTGGTCGTCATCGTCGGCGTGGCCGAGCAGCGGATGGCTTTCCTGGTAGACGACGTGCTGACCGAGCAAGAACTGGCCGTCAAGCCGTTGGGCAGGCCGCTGCGCCGTGTGCGCAACGTGGTCGGCGCGGCCCTGCTGGGCAGCGGCGAACCGGTGGTCATTCTCAACCCCGCCGACCTGATCAAGGCAGCCAGGGGTGTGCAGACGCCCACCCTGATGTTAAACGGCAGCAAAGGCCAGGAGGCCAAGCCGCCTGTGCGCGTCCTGGTAGTGGACGACTCGATCACCACGCGCACGCTGGAACGCAACATCCTGGAAGCGGCAGGCTACGAGGTCATCACGGCGACCGACGGCCTGGAAGCCCTTCAGCGGCTTAAAGAAAATACCATCAACGTGGTCGTGGCCGACATCCAGATGCCGAACATGGACGGGATTACCCTGACACGTACCATCCGCGAAAGCAACGAGCATAAGGAAATCCCGCTGATCCTGGTCACGTCGTTGGAAAACCGTGAGGACCGCGAGCGCGGCATGGTGGCCGGCGCAGATGCTTACATCGTCAAGCGCGGCTTCGACCAGGCCGAACTGCTGCGCACCATTGAGCGTTTTCTCAGCTAAGGAGGCCGCCTGAGGGCCTCGTACAGGGAATCATCCGATGTCTGCAATGGTGAACGTCTTGATCGTTGACGACAGCCCCACCGCCCGCCGGATGCTGGCCAGTGTGATCAACGCAGCGCCGGGAATGCGCGTGGTGGGCGAGGCGATCAATGGCCGCCAGAGCATCAAGTTGGCAAATGATCTGCGCCCCGATGTGATCCTGATGGACGCGATCATGCCGGAGATGGACGGGCTGGAAGCCACGCGCGAGATCATGCATGCCACGCCGATGCCCATCGTGGTATGCAGCGCCAGTCTGGAAGCGTGGGAGACAGACATCGCCTTCCAGGCGATCAACGCAGGGGCGCTGGCCGTGCTGCAAAAGCCCGTTGGCCCGCAGAATCCAGACCATGCCGCGCAGGTGAACGAGCTGATCAGCACCCTGCGCACGATGGCGAGCGTGCGCGTCATCCATCACTGGCGCCGCGCCGACGGGCCGCCGTCCGCCCCCGCTGCGACGGCTCCCGCTGCCGAACCGCCGGAAATCAAGCCCACCGCGCCACCAGAACTGGTCGCCATTGTCGCCTCAACTGGCGGTCCTGCCGCCATCAGCGTCATCCTTCGGGCGCTGCCTGCCGATTTCCGGCTGCCCATCGTAGTCGTACAGCACATCGCGCCGGATTTCATCACCTCGCTGGCCTCTTGGCTGGGCAGCATTACACTGCTGAAAGTCGTCATCGCGCAGGCGGGCGGCGCGCCGCAGCCGGGCACAGTCCATCTGGCCCCTGCCAATGCCCACCTGCGCCTGGGGCCGGACCGCCGCTTTCAACTCGACCGGCGGCAGAACCAGGCCCGTTATATGCCGTCCGGCGATGCCCTGCTGGAATCGGTGGCGCAAAGCTATGGGGGGCGCGCCATCGGCGTCGTGCTGACCGGCATGGGCGACGACGGCGCACGCGGCCTGCGCGCCATGTCGGACGTCGGCGCGTTCACCATCGCCCAGGATGAAGCCAGTTCGGTCGTCTTTGGAATGCCGCGCGAAGCTATTGCCCTGGGCGCTGCGCAGCGCATTTTGTCTCCGGCAGACATTGCCCAGGTGCTTATCTATCTGTCCAGAAAGAGTGAACAACCGTGAACCACACTCCCCTGGCACTGATCGTTGAAGACAGCCCGACCCAGGCCAGACAGATTGCGGCGAATCTGAACAAGCACGGCGTGCGCACTGCCGTCGCGCAAGATGGGCCAGAAGGGCTGCGGGCAGTAGACGAACTGCATCCCGATCTGATCGTACTGGACGTCAACCTGCCGACGATGGATGGCTACCAGGTCTGCCGCCGTTTGAAACGCGACCCGAACACGGCGCAGATTCCGGTGATTATGCTAACTGTCGCCGATGACTTTGAGGCGACCATGCAGGGCATCGAGGCCGGGGCCGACGACTACATCCCGAAGGATGTGTTTGCAACCGAGAACCTGCTGGCGACCCTCCACGCGCTTAACATTCTGAAGGAAGGGTGACATGAGTCAGGTGGCCGTTCCTATTCAGGGAACTTTCGACGTTGCCATCGCGCGCAACGCCCTACGCCGCAAAATCGCGGAGAGCACCGCCCTGCCTGCTCTGTCTGCCCGTGCTGCCGCTGCCCTGACCGCCATGGCCGAATTGCTCTTGTTTTCCCACTCGCCCGGCACGATTGAGATCACGCTGATCGAACGTCCCGGCGCGACGGGGGTCGAACTGGGCTGTGAGACCAACTGGGTGCAGAATAAACACGTCTGGATCGGACAGGCGCACCGCTGGCTGGAGCGCGTGGCTGACGAAATGCAGATCGTGGAACGGCCCAACGGCCTGTCCCTGATCGCCCGTGTATGGATCGATCACAGCAACGGCAAGGACGGCAGGCGATGAGCGACGTGGCAAACCATTACTTGAGCTTTCGCGTCGGGCGGCAGTGGTACGGCATCAGTGTGGAGTCGGTCGTCGAAGTTCTGCACCTGGTCGCGCTGACCGAACTGCCCGCTGCTGCGCCGGACGTGCTGGGGCTGATGACGCTGCGCGAGATGGTCATGCCGGTGATCGACCTGCGGCGGCGTTTCGGCCAGCCAGAAGCGCCGTTGCATCTGCGCACGCCGATCATCGCCGTGCACGGTCAGCGCGGACCGGTTGGCCTGGTGATCGACGAGGCGGACGATGTGGAGCGCATCACCGAGGCGCAAATGGCCGTTTACGAAGGCGGCGACTCGCCCTACGTACAGGCAGTCGCCAAACTGGAAGGGGGACGGCTGTTGCTGATTCTGGACACCAGCCTGCTCAGCGCCGAGGCTGTCCCAGCCCAGCCGTAGCCGGGCGGCTGCCCGGTTCCTCGCGCCTAGCAGTCCTGGATGGGGGGCCTGCCTGAGCGCCAGTTCCATTCGCTGTCTTCCATGAACAGGCTGGCCGCATCACCCAGCGTCATGCCCCAGTCACGGAAGTTCGCCAGACAGGCACAGAACGCCTCCGCGCTGGCCTTGCAGGGTTCGCGGAGCAGGGCGTCGGCCAGGTCCAGGAAGTGCTCCGGCTTGTCCGGCGCCAGGCGAAGCGCGGTCATCAGCCACTTGTGGTAGGGGTAGAGAATCTTGTTGCAGGCCAGGATCAGCCGCCCGCCAAACAGCACCAGCTCCGACGACATACGCCGCAGCAGGTAGAGGTCGTCGCGCTTTTCTGCCTCGCCGACGTACCAGGTGCAGATGAGCACCTGGCCGAAGAACCGCCGCATCCTGTCCTGCTGCTCGTGCTCCGGGTAAACCGGGATGCGGGCGATCAGGTCGTCCACTTCCGGCAGGCGCGAATAGGCCGGGAACGCGCCGACGAACGCCGCGCGGGCCGGTTCGCTGCCGAAGGCGGCCACGTCGCGCAGGAATTGCAGGTCCACGATCTTGCCGTCCACGTAGCCGCCGGGATAATCGCAGTCCTCGGTGCTGAAGTAGCCGTAACACCCCTCGGCTCTGGCACGGGCATACCGCTCGTCCGTCGCCACCAGGATGATGTCCACGTCCGAGTCGTCCTTCGCCCAACCCTTCGCCACCGACCCGCCGATGATCAGGGCGGGAAAATCCGGGTCCGTTCCGAACCGCTCCCTGAGACGTTCGACGACTCGCCGATGATGATCGCGCAGCATGGTCTGGACTATCCTTTCATCCGCCGTTCCAAACCGGGGAGTTTTTACCGGAAAGAAATTGTAGCGGCGGAACGCGCTCCGCCGCTACGGAAGGAAAGCAGCGCACCGGGCGATAGAACCTCACTTCCCGGCGGCACAACGTTCAGGGCGCGACCGGGCAGAGCAGCGCCGTCACCGAATGCGGCTCGAAGGTGTAGTGGAATAACCCGTCCCCGGCCTCGAAGGGTGCTTCGCGCGCGCCGACGCGGTTGGGCGCATCGAAGGTATTCTCGGCTTTGATGTCCGGCCCGTTGACCACGAACGCCTGTCCCGGCCCGGCAAAGCGCCCCGCCGCCAGCGCGATTTCCGCCTCGGTGGGCTGCTGCGCGCGGTTGACCACGAACAGCGCCAGCCGCCGCCCCGCCGTGTCGAACGTGGCGGCCACGTCCAGCACGCGCACGCCGCGATATTCCCCACCGCTAAAGGTCTCGCCCGACCACCAGGCATCCAACGCCACGTCCCCACAACACCGGCTGTATATCTCAAAGGGATAAAAGATCGTCTGCAACACCACTCCATCCGGCCTGGTAAGGATCGGCGCGAGCGTGTTGACGATCTGGGCGATGGTCGCCATCTTCACCGTGCGCGCGTGGCGGATGAAGGCGTTGAAGTGCAGGCCCGTCACCAGCGCATCTTCCAGGTTATAGACCACCACATCGTGGCCCTCGACCCGGACCTCGTGGTGCCACGTGTTCCATTCATCGACGGCGATAGCGATAGGACGCCTAATCTTCCTATCCAGACAAACGGCGCGGATCAACCCCTCGTAGGCGCTCAGCCGTTCCTCGAACAGTTCCGATAGGGCCATGTAAGCGGCAAAGTCGTTCTGGGGATTGTCTACATACCAGTGCAGAGCCAGATAATCCACCAGATCGCCGGCATGCTCCAGAATCAGTCGCCCCCGCTCCACAATATCGCCGTTCCAGTCCGACAGGGCGGCGGCGATGAGCTTGATGTTGGGATCGGTCCACTTCATGACCTTGCCAAACTCGGTGAAGGCACGAGCGTATTCCTGCGGCGTCTTGTAGCCGATCTGCCAATGACCATCGACCTCGTTGCCAACGCCCCAGTACCTGACGTTATGCGGTTGCGCAAAACCATGTTCTCGCCGCAGCCGGGCCAGGGCGGTTTCCTGCGTCCCGTTGCAGTATTCGACCCAGTCGCGCGCCTCGCGCAGGTCGCCGTCGCCGCAGTTGACCACCAGGTAAGGCTCCGTCCCAAGCTGGCGGCAAAAGTGAATAAATTCGTTGGTGCCGAAGTGGTTGCTCTCCACCGTGCGCCAGGCCATGTCATAGCGGGCCGGGCGTTCCGCCAGCGGGCCGACGCCGTCGCGCCAGCGGTAGCCGGAGACGAAGTTGCCGCCGGGGTAGCGGATGAGCGGCATCCGCAGACGGCGCAGGGCGGCAAGCACATCGGCGCGCAGGCCGCGCTCATCGGCCAGCGGTGAGGCCGGGTCGTACATCCCGCCGTAGACGCAGCGGCCCAGGTGCTCCGCGAACCCGCCGAACAGGTTGCGGTCGATAGGAGCCAAAGTACGTTCCGGGTCGATATGTATCCGGTTGGACATGGGGTTCCCCTCAGGCAAAAGCCACATGTATCAGGTCGTGTAGCAGCAGCGTTCGGACCGGCGAATCGCCCGGCGGCAGGATCGGGAAGGTTGCCACCGTAAGCATCCCGCTCTCCAACGGCAGGCGCGCCGCCAGTGCCGCCGCCATATGCACCCAGCCGACGAACAGACCCGCCAGCCAATTTTCGGCAGGGATGCCCGTGATGACGTGCTTCGGGAATGCACCACGCCAGGCAAAGTCCAGCAGCGGGCCGCCGGGCAGCCGCGTAAGACCGGGGCCGGCCCAGGCGAAACTGCTGGCCCAGTTGCCGTCCCAGGGCGTGTGTTCCCGCGCCTGCACTGTCACTCCGGGCAAACCGGGCAGCACGCCCGGTTCGGTGGCGATCAACAGCGCCCGCCCCCCGTCTTGAACGTGGCGCAGCGCCTCCTCGTCCAGATGAGAAACAACCCACAGCCCGCGCTCCCGGTCGAGTGTGTAGCCGTGCCCACACAGCCAGTCCGCCAGGGCCGCGTCATTGGACCAGACCGGCAGCCGCTCCAGCGCGTTCTGAAAAGCGGCAGGCAGCAGGGTGATCGGCAGCGTGTTTTGCGCGACGATTTGCCCGTCGTGCAGTTCCAACTGCAAGGATAGGGACGCGCACACGGCTCCGGCGACAGGCGGCGCGGTGAATTCCGGCGACCCAGCCTGTATAACCGTACCGGGCAGCAGCCCTTTCACCGCCAGCACACCACCGATGCCCATTTTGTCCAGCGACCAGTGCAGCGTGGCGGCGTCGATGGCATCGCTCCCCCAATGGGAAACGCACAGCGGGAGCATCACCGGCTCGCCGGACCAGTACACCAGACGGTCCCAGCGCGGCACGATCACCGTGTCGGCGTTGAACGCCGGCATCCGGTCGGCGAAAACGCGCGGGTGGCGGGCCATGTCTTGCAGGCCGTTGCATTCCCAATGCGCGTCAGTCCATTCCGTGATGACGTAACCGCAGATCGACGGCTCGGCGCGCATCACCTCGATCTCGTGCTTGAGAGCGCGATACTCCGCCCACTGCGCCGCCTGGGCCAGCGCGAACCAGTCGCCGAAGACCCGATCTAGCCCTGCCGCCGTAAAACGTTCCTCTGCGCCGCGCGGCAGTACCACACCGGGATTCCACTCCGCCCCTGTGTCGAACCACCAGGGATCGCCGTCGTAGGCCGCCCGGAGCTTTGCCAGGTCGGGCAGGCCCCAGTTGCCAAACTCCGAGACGATCAGCGGCTCCTGCCCGGTGCGGACGGCGTCGCCGTGTGGGCTGTAGGTCCAGTCAGGACGGCGGGCGAAGTTCGTCACGAAGTCCTGCCACAGGTCCATGTTCTCCGGCATGGCAGCGTAGAAGTGGAAGTCGTCCAGGTCGCTATGCACGTGGAAGTTGCCCAGGCAGGCGGAGTTATCTACGATCAGGCGAGTGGGATCGACCGTGCGCGCCCAGGCGTAGGTTTCCGCCAGCCACGCCCGGTCCCGGCTGGAACCCGGCAGGTCTGTGCCCCAGTTCTCGTTGACCAGCGTCCAGATGACAACAGAAGGGTGATTCCAGTCGCGCGCCACCATCCCGGCGAAAGTTTCCCGCGCGCGCCGCCCGGCAGCGTCGGTCAGCGTCCACCAGCTCGGCACTTCCGCCCAGACGAGGATGCCTTCCTCATCGGCAGCCTGAAGGTAGCGCGGGTCGGCGATCTTGATGTGGCAACGCAGGCAGTTGAGGCCCATCGCCTTCGCCGCGCGGACCTGTTCCTTTAAAAAATCCAGCGATGGCGGCGTGCAGATGCCTTCGGGATAGTAATCCTGGTCCAGCGCGCCGCGCAGGTAAAGCAGCCTGCCGTTGAGCCACAACCGCCCGTCGCGCACCTCGATAGTGCGGAGGCCGAACCGGACTGCCTGCCGATCCACCGTGCTGCGGCCCTGCTGCAACGTCACGATCAGGGTATAGAGCGCGGGCGATTCCGGCGACCACAGCGCCGGTTGCGGAATGCTAAACGCAAACCGGGCGGTGTTTTCCCCCGCCGGAATGTCGCGCTCGGCGTAGATCACCGGCTCGCCCTGCGGCGTGTGGAAATCCAGGCGGACATGCCCGCCGCTCCCTTCACCCGCCAGTTCAACCGCGACGGTCACGCTCCCATCTAGACCCTGCGGCGTGACGTGCACCTGCCGGACGTAGCGCAAGCTGCGTGCTTCCAGGCTGACCGACTGCCAGATTCCACCGAGCGGGCCATACCAGCGCTGCTTGCCGTTAGGGATTTCGGCAAACGGAAAAGCCGGGAAGCGGTCGCCCTCGTCGGGGCCGGGATCGACGACACGCACGACGATCTCGTTCGCTGCACCGTAGTGCAGCAGCGCCGACACGTCGAACTCGAAGGGCAGGTAGCCGCCCTCGTGGTCGCCCGCGCACCGACCGTTCACCCATACTTCGGCGTAGTAATCCACCGCGCCGAAGCACAGGAATACCGCCCGCCCGGACCAGTCGGCGGGTACGTCTACCGTGCGGCGATACCACCCCACCCCGGCGGTCAGGCGCAGGTCGTCGAACCGGGCCTGCCAGGGGCCGGGCACGGTAATGGTGCGCCATGCTGTGATCTGGTCAAGAGCGTATGTTCCGGCAGGATCGATCTGGAACTGCCAGGAACCATCCAGAGAGATAGAAGGTCGCAAGGAAGATTCTCCGTCTAAAATCATGGCCCTGACGCTTGCTAAAGGAAAAAGGAGGCGCAGTATGCGCCCCCCTCTCGACGAGCAAAGCGCAGGTCAGGGAGCAAGATTGGGTCGCACAATGATGGCGATGTCTTTCAATGCCGGGTCAAGGGCGGGAATGGTCACAGCCAGCATCCCTCCCTCGGCCTGCGCTGTGACGGACTCCAGTCGGGTGCCCACATAAGTCTCCCAAAATTCGACCGTGTATGCGCCGTCTTGCAGCACGCCGTCCAGCGTCAGCGTCACACCGGGGAGCGGCGGCGCGTCATCCCGTCGTGTGTCGCGCAGCAGCCAGACGACGGCGGTCCGGCCATCCGAGCAGCCGATGCGGAAGATGTCCGGGCGGTCCAGGCGGATGTCGTCGTTGATGTTGCGGCTGGGGAAATGCGCCCAGTCGATGGTCGCGGCAAAGCGCGCCAATCCCAGGAGATTATCCCGCAGCTCCGGCAAAATCCAGTGCGGATTTGTGTATGGCCAGCGCATCCCCGATCCTGCGCCGCCCGCTGCCAGGTGTCCCCAGGACATGTTGTGGTGGTACTCGCGGTCGAAGTCCACGTCCCCGATCCAGTCGTCAATCGGGCCGCTTTCACTGTCGAAGTAAGGGCGGTCGTCGCGGATGGACTGCAAGGAGCGCAGCACACCGCCGCCCATCATCGGGCCGGCCTCGATGGGGTTCTGCGGGTCTTTAATGGCCGGGCCGAGATACAGGTGCGTGTTGGCGAAATCCAGCGCCGAATGGCGATAGATGGCGCGCCCAAGCCCACCTTCCGGCACCGAAGCTGCCGAGGAGACCGTGATCAGGTGCGTGCGACCCCAGCGTTCCATCTCGACCTCGCGCACGAAGGCCGCCATCTCGTTGATGTAGGCCGAAATTTCGTCTGATGTGGCCTCCCACCAGATGTCGATCTCGTTCATCAGGTCCCAGGCGAAGATGTTCGGAGAGCCGCCCCAGCGTTCCAGGATGAAGCGCCAGCGGTTCTTCTGCGCCTCGATGCACGCCCGGCCCGTCAGCCAGTCCCGGCGGCTAGCACACGGCCCGCCCGCATTGGCGTTGTAAGGGTAGCCGGCCCAGTTATGCGACTGCCAGAAGGTGTCATAGGGCGTCAGCAGCAGGTAAAGGCCGTGCTGCTCTGCCAGCGCGATGAAATCATCCCAGAACTGGACCATCGACGGCGAAAACACGCCCACCGGGTTTTCCAGATAGGTGTGCGGCTCCTGGGCGTACTCGACCATCACGCGGCTGACGGTGATCCCGTGCGCGCGCAGGTCGGCGATATACGCCTCGGTCGCCTGGGGTGCGCTCCGGTTCAGCAGCGCCGAAAGCCCCGGCCAGGGTACACCGTCGTTCTGGCCGATGACGAGAAAGCCCTGCCCGACTTCATCGACAAAGTAGCGCCCGCCCGGCGCAATGGAGATATAGCCCTGGTATGTGGGTAGTGGACTATCTTGCAGTGCAGACACTAAACCCTCCCGGAACAACGGCGAAACGCCGGTTACGACCAGCACGGCCAGAAACACCCCGGCCAGACCTTTTCTCAGCATCTTGCTACCCCTTGATCCCCGTCAGCGCGATGCTTTCCACAAAGTACCGCTGGAGCGCGAAGAACAGCACGATCACCGGCGCCAGCGCGATCACCGACCCGGCCATCAACAGCGTCCAGTTACGCTCGTAGAGCGAGTTCAGCCGCGCCAGCATCAGTGGGATGGGGAACTTCTCCACCGAGCGGATGTAGATCAGTGGGCCGAGAAAGTCGTTCCAGCGGGCAATAATGCCCAGCACCAGCAGGGTAGCGACAATGGGCTTGGCCTGTGGCATAAAGATGTGCCAGTAAATCTGAAAGAAGTTCGCGCCATCCACTTTGGCCGCGTCTTCGAGTTCCACCGGCAGGGTCATGAAGAACTGGCGGCACATGAACACGGCATAGGCCGAGCCGAACAGCAGCGGGATAATCAGCGGGTTCCAGGTGTCAATCCAGTTCAAGAAGCGGAACAGGATGAACGCCGGGATCATCGTCACCACGCCGGGGATCATCATCGTCACCAGCAGCAGGCCGAAGAACGCCCGCCGCCCCGGAAACCTGAGCCGCGCAAAGGCGAAGCCCGCCATCGTGCTGACAAAAATCTCGCCGACCGTGCTCGTGATGGCAATAAAAGCCGAGTTGGCGAAGGCGCGCGGCAGGTCTGTTTGCGACCAGACTTTGATGTAGTTGTCCAGAATGAACGGGTCAGGAATCCACTGCGGCGGCATGACAAAGATGCCCCGCTCCGGCTTGAAGGAAGTCGAGAGCATCCAGAAGAACGGCAGCAGCATCGTGATCGCCCCGGCGCTGAGCACAATATAGGCGATCAGCCTGTAGATGATCTCCTGCTGGTGCTTGCCGAAGCCGCGCGGGCCGGCGGCAGTCTCCTGGGTTCGTTCTAGGGTTGCCATGTCTACCGCCCCTCCTACGCTTCGTAGAATACCCAGCGTCTCGCCAGCGTGAAGTTGAGGACGGTGATCAGGATGATAATCGCCCCCAGCAGCCAGGCCTGCGCAGAGGCGTAGCCCATTTGCAGGTCACGGAAGGCGTTGGCCCAGATGTTCATCACCATCGTGCGCGAGGCGTTATACGGCCCACCCGCCGTCATGATGTACGGTTGAACGAAGTTCTGAAATCCGCCGATCAGGGACGTGATCAACAGAAAGAAGGTGGTCGGCGTCAGGCCGGGCCAGGTCACGTTCCAGAAGCGCGCCCATGCCCCCGCGCCGTCGATCTCGGCAGCCTCGTACAGGTGGCGCGGGATGCTCTGCAACCCCGCCAGGAAAATAACCATCTGGTAGCCCAGACCGCCCCAGATACCCATGATCATCAGCGCCGGTTTGACCGTCTCCCGGTTTTGCAGCCAGTTGACGTTGGAGAGCGAAGGCGGCGCCCCCAGCCCTTGCAGCGCATAGTTGAGCAGGCCGTAGTCAGGGTTGAAGATCCACATCCAGATCAGGGCCGTCGCCGCAATCGGCAGGATGGTCGGCAGGTAGTAAATCGTGCGGAACCAGTTCTTGCCGTGAATGTGCTGGTTGAGCGCCATCGCCAGCGCCAGGGAGATCACCAGCGAGATCGGGATCGCCAGCAACAGGTACACGGTGTTGAAGATCGACTCCCACATCACGGCGTCCCGCGCGCCGACTATGTACTGCCTGCCCAGGAGATGGAACTCAAACCAGGCGTCGTAGCCACGCGGCAGCACGTCGCGCGGACGGACATAAGCAGGCGTGCACACGTAAGGCTGACGGGTGCGCGGGTCGATCTGCCCCTGGAACTCAGCCAGCTGCGATTCCGGCACATCCTCGCGCCCGCATTCAAACAACGCCTCGCCATCCTCATTGAAGGCGCGGGGTAGCTCGTTCACCGACAGCGCCAGCACCTGCGCCCAGTTGCGCGTGCCGACCCATTCCGGCGCGGTGAGCAGGTCCCACTCGGTAAAACTCAGGAATAAGGAGGCGATCAACGGCCCGGCAGCAAACACGATAAAACCGATCAACGGCGCAGCGATGAAGATATAGCCCCAGATAGCCTCATTGCGGCCCAGGGGCGGCCCCGGCGAGCGAGCCGTGAGATGTTGTGAAGACGTGGAAACAGCCATTGGGCAACCTCAGAAAACGACGCCAGGCGTGGAACAGAGGCCAAAAGTGTCAGGATAACTGGCAGGAAGGTGGTAGGGACACAGATCGTTGTGTCCCTACCCGGAGGCAATCTCAGGTGTGCTAGTCCTGGATCGTCGCCCAGGCCTCGTCCAACCCTTCCTGGAAGGACTCGGCGCGGTCAGCGAAGGCGTCCTCGGCGGTAGCGACGTTGTCGATTACCACTTCCGGCCACACGCCCTGCCAGAAGTTCTCGTCAAACCACTGGCCGTACAGCGGCGTGCGGGTCCAGGGACCGGGCAGCTCACAGCGTGCCGCTTCCAGGAACACTTCCGCGTTGGCGGGCGGCAGGTCCGGCTGCAAGAACACGTCGGTGTTCGCCAGGTCCACCTGATTGGGAATCTGGAAGCCCAGAGATGCCTGCTCGGCCTGGCCCTCCGGCCCGGCGATGAACTCCAGGAAGCGGAAGGCTTCGGCGGCGTGCGCCTCGCCGTTCGTCCCGGCAATGATGGCGATGCCCACCGAGCCGGACCAGCCGGAGAAGGTGCAATCTTCCTGGTTGTTGTAGGTGGTCAGTTCGCCGCTCGGCCCAACCGGGTTAGGGATCACGTCCCAGTTGAACGGCAGCGTGTTGCGATAGGTGGTTACGGCCCAGCGACCGCCGGTGGTCATCGCCAGACGACCCGTGTCGAACATCTGGCCGATGCTCATGGAGGCGGTCTGCTGCGAGGTGGGATGCACCTGGTAGACGTGCGTCAGGTCAGAGAGCCACTGCACAGCGTCAATCGTGTTTTGATCGTCGGCGGCCACGAAGGTGCGCCCATCTTCACTGACGATGCGCCCGCCGTTGCCGTATACCGCGTTCTCGAACCAGATGTCGCCTACGCCCCACACTTCGACGGTCGCGGGATCGAAGCCCTCGTCACCCGGATGACGCCCTTCGGCGTCCACCGTGATCTGGCGGCCAATCTCCACGACCTCGTCCCAGGTCAACGGCACGACCGGGTCAGGCAGCGGCACCCCTGCCTGCTCGAACAGGTCCACGTTGATGTAGAGCACCGTCGGCCCGATGTCCTTCGGCAAGGCATAGAGATCGCCCACGCCCAGGGAGCGGGTTTCCTCGTCCCAGGTATAGCGGCCCAGCGCCGACGGCCAGATATTCTCCGGATCGATCACTTCGCTGGCATCCACGAATTCCTGGATGTTGACAAGCTGGCCCAGCGAGACGAACGCCGAGAAGTCGCCGTCGGGGATATAGGCGATGTCCGGAGGCGTGCCACCCGCGATCATCGTCTTGAGCGTGGTCACGTAGTCGGTGGGGATCGGCTGATAGGTGATGACCATGTCCGGGTTGTTGGCGTTGAAGGTATCAACCAGCTGCTGGAAAACATTGATCTCATCCGGGCCACCCCAGCCGACAAAGGTCAGCTGGATCGGCTCGCCCTGCGCGCCGGAAACGCCGATCAGCCCCAGCATGGTCGTGGCGATGACCAGCGCCATCACGACCAGGTCGCGGAACATCTTCTTCATGGGAAAACTCCTCCTGGGTCAACAACCAACTGCGTTGCAAAAAAGGGGTCAAGGTAAGTTGTGTTTTGCGAAAGGATCAGAACGCTCCTCCTGCCGCCTGGGGCGGCGCCGTCTTACCCAGCGGTCGAGCGGGTGTTCTTCTGGCGATAGCGCATGCGCAGGACAATATCTTGCGGATAATTACCGAACCGCCTGCCGAAGATGTTCAGGCCGCCGACGTTGTTGGCATCCTCTTTGACGCCGATCCGCATGGCGATAAACCCGCCGTGCGTAATGCCCAGGTCGGCCAGGGTGACGTCAGAAAGACGCACGCCGTCGATGTAGGCGCCCTCTGGCGTCACCTTCCACAGCTTGAGCAGGCCATACTGCGAGTTCCATTCTTCCCACCAGTCCGGCGTGAGCGCGCCGCGCTCCCCGCCAAAGTCAGCCGGGCTGGTCCAGGTGCCGATCTCCACGCCGTTGATCCACAGGGTGATGTCCGAAGGCCAGTCGTCGCTGTGCAGAGGAGCCTCCGAACAGATTTCCAGGCTGAACTGGATGCTTTCTAACACGGCGTTGGCGGGCAGGCGGTTGGGAAAGCGGTATTCGACGTAGCCCTGCTTGAACCACAACAGTTGGGCGCTGAGACGGTCGGGATCGTAAAACGTATCGGGATCGTCGAAGTGGCCGATCACGCCGGACTCGCCGGCCAGGCCGCAGGTCGGCGCGACCCGGCAATCCACATAAGCACCGATAGGCATGGCAATGTCGAGGGTGTTCTCATCGGGCAGTTCGCCGCCGGGCAGGGCGATTAAAAGCTGGTCATACAGACGAACGCAGATTTTTTGCAGGCCCCGACTGGCCGGCTTGAGTTCGGTGCGGATCAAACCGGCCTTTTCCAGCAGGTTCACATGCATGGTCACAGTGGAAGGGGGCATATCCAGTGCCTCGGCGATCTCGTTGACGCTGCAACTGTGCCCGCCCAGATAACGTAGGATTTCCAGGCGGCGGTCCGAGGCAAGGCTTTTGATAATCTGCTCGATCTCGGCAGCAGAGACGTTGGCGTCAATCACCAGCAGACGCCCGGAAGTCGGTAGAGCGCCATTTGTTCTATCGGCCATCGCAGTCGCCTCCTGTGGAAAGCCGGACCGCCGCACTTCCTGCTGCTATGAAACAGGTTAAACCGCCTCACTCGGCGCAATTGCGCCCGATTTTGCACTTATTGCCGGCCAGTCGCCCCGTTTTCGGCTAAATGAGACAGAATAACCTGTTTTAATTCAGCAGTTATATATTCTATATAAACCCATTTGTCGTCTTTGTCAACCCCTTGGGGCCTCTTGACAGCCCTGCAAAAAACGTCTATGATGGAGGTATATTTCTTTATTTAGTGAACAAAGTATGGCTCGCCGACAGTACCTCAAGGCAGTCAATCGATCGGCAATCCTGAACGCCATCAAGGCGCACGGCCCCATTGCGCGCACCGACATCGCCCGCCTGACCGGCCTCAGCCCGGCAGCCGTCACCAGCCTGACGGCGGAACTGATCGCGGATGGCCTGATCTATGAAAAACAGGAGGGCGACTCGCGCGGGGGGCGGCGGCCCATCTTGCTGGCCCTGGACGCGGCAGGCGCTTATGTCGTGGGAATCAAGCTGGCCGAGGAAAACGCGACCCTGGCGCTGGCCGATCTCAACGCCGAAGTCGTAGCCCGGCACGCCGTCGCCCTGGATTCCCCTGCCCCCACACGGGTGTCGGATCAACTGGCAGAGGGCGTGCGGGCGCTGCTGCGCGCGGCGCAGGTGGATCGCAGCCGGCTGCTGGGCGTGGGCGTGGGCCTGGCCGGGATCATCGACGCGGCGGCGGGCGTGTGTCGGGTTTCGCCGCACAACGGCTGGCGCGACGTGCCCTTCGCCGAACTGCTGGAAGACCGCCTGGATTACCCCGTTTACCTGGACAACAACGTGAATACCCTGACCCTGGTCGAGCAGCTCTACGGCGCGGGCCAACAGGTGCGCGATTTTCTGGTCGTCACGTTAGGGCGCGGCATCGGGCTGGGCGTCGTTGCCAACGGCCAGCTTTACCGCGGCGCACACGGTGGCGGCGGCGAGTTCGGACACATCGTTGTCGATCCTGAAGGCCAGTTGTGCGCCTGCGGCAACCGGGGCTGCCTGGAGACCTTCGTGGCCGAACCCTGGCTGCTGCGCCGCGCCCGGTTGGAAGGACTGGACGTGCCGACGCCGGAGGCACTGATCAATGCAGCGCAGGCAGATCACCCGGTCGCACGGGCCGTGCTGGCGCGCGCCGGGCGCATCTTCGGCCAGGGCGTGGCAACGCTGATCAACCTGTTTAACCCGGCACTGATCATCATCAGCGGCGAGGGTGTGCGCGCCGGAGAATTCCTGTTCGCGCCGATGCGCGAGGCTTTGCAGCGGCATACCTTCGGCCAGCTGGCCGAGGATGTCGAGGTGCGCATCGAACCGCTCAGCGACGATACCTGGGCGCGCGGCGCGGCCAGCCTGGTGCTCCGCGAAATCTTTCACACACCGGACCCGGCCCGCTCTGCCGCCGGGTAGTTTTTTTCGCCCCGCTTATTTCACTTTGTGAAGAAAGATGCAAAGAACCCCAGGAGGTGCACCGCAAAGAACAGACCAATTCCCCCCTACCGCGCCGTGTCACGCTCTGAACGCATGTCAGGCAAAGGAGATTGCTGCAATGAAGGCTAAGTGGATAACCATTCTGCTCGCCCTGGCGCTCTTGATCCCGCTGGGCCTGTCGCAGGCGCAAGAAGAAGTCGTGCTCCAGTTCTGGCACACCTACAACGAAACGTCGCCAGAAGCCGAAATGCTGGTCGAGACGCTGATCCCGATGTTTGAGGAAGCGCATCCCGGCATCCGTGTCGAATCCGTGCCCTTCCCCTACGGCGAGTTCCGCCAGACCATGCTCACCGCCCTGGCCGGTGGTCAAGGCCCCGACCTGGCCCGGCTGGACATCATCTGGTCGCCGGAGTTTGCAGACCTGGGCCTGCTGGCGGCGCTGGACGAGGTGATGCCGGATTTTCAGGACTACGCTGACGAGGTGTTCCCCGGCCCACTTTCGACCAACACCTACAACGGCCACACTTACGGCCTGCCGCTGGACACCAACACCCGCGTGTTCATGTACAACACGACCCTATACGAGCAAGCAGGCATCGAAGCCCCCCCGGCCACCATCGATGAGCTGGCCGCGCAGTGCGACGCAATCAAGGGACTGGGCGACAACTACTACGTCTTTGCAGACGGCGGAACTTACGGCTGGGCGGTGCTGCCCTGGATCTGGAGTTTCGGCGGCGACATCACCGACCCGGAGATCACCACCGCCAGTGGCTATCTGAACGGCGAGGCAACCGTCGCCGCTTATGAGTTCCTCTATGAGATGGTCAGCAGCGGGTGCTTCTCGCCGTCGTTCATCGGCGCGGCGGAAGTGGACGCCAGCACATCGTACTTCACAGACATCACCGCCTCTATCCTAGACGGCCCCTGGATGTTCCCGATTGCCGAGGCGCAGTACCCGGACTTCACGATTGAGACGGCGCTGATGCCCGCCGGCGACGGCGGCTCGATCTCGGTCGTGGGCGGCGAGAACATCGCCATGTTCGCCAGCACTGCCCATCCCGAAGAGGCCCTGGAGTTCATCCGCTTCACCCAGTCAGACGAGTACCAGCTTGCCATGTCGGAAACCGGGCAGCTCACCGTGCTGCCGCGCCTGCTGGAAACCGAATACTACCAGACTCACCCCTACTACGGTATCTTTCTCCGGCAGCTTGAGACCGCCCGCGCCCGCCTGCCGCATCCGGCCTGGACGACGATTGAAGAAGTGCTGACCGATACAGGCCAGCTTATCCTGCGCGGCGAAATGTCGGTGCAGGATGCCCTGGACGCTGCCGCCGAGGAAATCGACGGCATCCTGGCGGAGTACGCCGGGTAGCCCTTCGGCCCTGTTACCACTGTGTGGGGGCGAGGCGCACCTCGCCCCTACACGCTGTCCGCCGAAAGAGGAGAAAAGTCATGAACCCAGGAACTGCCGTCACGCGACAGCCCCTGTTAAAACGGGTGAACACGCTGCTCCGTTACAGCCCTGGACATCGCTGGTATGTGCCTTACCTGTTTCTGCTGCCCGGCCTGACCCTGTATATCTTGTGGATGCTCTACCCGCTGGTCTACGAGCTATACATCAGCTTCTTCGACTGGAACATCATGCCGGGGCAGGTCAGCGAGTTCGTCGGCTTGGAGAACTACCGGGAAATCTTCGCCGATAGTAACTTCTGGTTCGCCCTGAGAAACACGGCGCTCTACGCCCTTGTCACCGTGATCGGGCAGATCGTCCTGGGGCTGGCAGTGGCGCTGCTGGTGCACCGCGTGATCTTCGCCAGGCGCGTCTTTCGCGCCATTTACTACCTGCCCGTTGTCACGTCGTGGGTCGTGGTGGCCTTCCTGTTCCTGTACATGTTCAATGCTCAGGCGGGTGGGCTGATCAATTACCTGCTGGTATCGGTATTCCACGTCCTGCCGGAGCCGGTGGCCTGGCTGGGCAACCCCGATACCGCCTGGGTCGCCATCGACGCGCTGGGCATCTGGAAGGGCGTCGGCTGGTCGATGGTGCTCTTCCTGGCGGCGTTGCAGGGCATCCCGGTCGAGCTGTACGAGGCGGCGGCCATCGACGGCGCGGACGAAAAGCAGCAGTTTCTTCATATCACCCTGCCGCTGATCCGCGCGACGCTGCTCTTTGTGACGGTGATGCTGGTGATCGGCGGCTTCAACGTCTTTATCTCGGTCTACCTGATGACCGGCGGCGGCCCGCTGCACCGCACCGAAGTAGTGCTCAGCTACATGTATAACCGGGCGTTTGGCCGCCTGCGCTTCGGCTACGGGGCATCGCTCAGCTATGTCCTGGCGGCAATTATCGTGACGATCAACTTCGTACAAATGCGCCTGTTCCGCCGCCCGACGATTGAGTACTAGGGAGAGAAGGTCATGATTTCAGCGAACCGGCGCGCCTATCGCAACGTCAACATCGCCATTTTCGTCATCCTGTGCGTGGGGGCACTGCTGGCGATGGCCCCGATGCTGTACATGGTCGGCACGGCCTTCAAGCCCGATGCTTACCTGCCGGAGTTTCCGCCGCAGTTCATCCCAGAACAGCCGACCCTGGCAAACTTCGAGACGGCGCTGACCAGCCGCAACTTTGTGCAGGCCTTCCTCAACAGCGTGATCGTGGCCGTGAGCACCTCGGCGCTGGTAACGACATTGGCGTCAATGATGGCCTATGCCTTCGCCCGCTTCGAGTTTCGCGGCAAGCGGTTTCTCTTCTACACCATGTTGGTGATGATGATGATCCCGTCGATGATGTTCATCATCCCCCAGTTCATCGTAGCCAGCAGATTGCAATTGACCAACAAACTATGGGGCCTGATCCTGGTGTACGTCGCCGGGGGGATGGCGTTCAACTGCTTCCTGCTGCGTGGGTTCTTCGAGGCGCTGCCGCGCGAACTGGAAGAGTCGGCACTGATGGACGGCGCGAACCACCTCACCATTTTCACCCGGATTGTGCTGCCCCTCTCCACGCCCGCGCTGAGCACGGTGGCGGTCTTCAGCTTTCTGGGCGCGTGGGACGAATATACCTGGGCACTGACCACGCTGACCGACGAGAACGTGCGCACGCTGCCCATCGCCATCGCCAACTTCCGGGGCGTGCACGCCACCGACTGGGGGTTGGTCTTTGCCGCGTCGCTCACTGCCGTAATCCCGACCGTGCTGCTGTTCATCTTCTTCCAGCGTTATTTCGTGCAAGGGTTAACCGCAGGAGCGATCCGGGGATGAAACAACTGCCGTTGTCGATCACATTTATCGTGCTTGTGCTGCTGGCAGCCTCGTATGGAGAGTCCGCTTTGGCAACGAACAACACGCTTGATGTTGTGCCCAACAAGGCCTTTTACCGCCCCGGCGAACCCGTCACCCTGTATGTGACAGCAAACGGGGGTACACAGGTCGAGGTGACGATCACGTACCTGGCCGGGACTGTTGATCAGGTGCAGGCCGATCTCGTCAATGGGACTGCCGACCTGACCTGGACACCGCCCACCGACTCGCCGCGCGGTTACGGCGTGGACGCGCGCCTGCTGGACGGTTCGGGAAATGTGCTGGCTACGGCTTCGACCGCCTTCGACGTGCTGGATCGCTGGACCCAGGCGCCCCGCTACGGCTTTCTGAGCGAGTTCTCACCAGGACGGAATGACGCCGAGGCAACGATGGCCTGGGCCGCGCGTTATCATCTGAACGGCCTCCAGTTCTACGACTGGCAGTACCGCCACGAGACGCTGCTGCCGCCGGAAGGCCAGGACCCTTACACCGACTTACTGGGACGTGAACTTTCGCTGGAGACGGTCAACGCGCTAATCGAGGCCGCGCACGCGCGTAATATCGCCGCCATGCCCTACACCGCCATTTACGGCGCGTCCGTTGCCTTTTACCAACAGCATCCCGATTGGGCGCTCTTTCAGCGGCGCGATCACCCTTACGAGTTCGGCGGCAACTTCCTGGTGATCATGGACCCCACGCCGGGGTCGCCCTGGGCCGATCACCTGCTGGGCGAATTCGCCCGTGTGCTGGACGAAACCGCCTTCGACGGCATCCACATCGACCAGTACGGCGCACCCAAGAACGGGCTGAACGCAGCAGGCGACCGGGTAGACCTGGCGGACGTCTTCCCGGCGTTCATCGACGCGGCAGCGGAGGTGGTGCAGGAGCGGCGCGGCGACGAGGGCGCGGTGATCTTCAACGCCGTCGGCAACTGGCCGGTAGATACCGTCGCGCCGTCGAACCAGGACGCCGTATACATCGAGGTCTGGCAGCCCTACATCGTCTACATGGACCTGCACCGGCTGGTAGTAGAAGCGGAACGGCTCGGCGGTGGCAAGCCCGTGATCATCGCCGCCTATATCCATCCCGACCGTGTGGGCAGCGTGCGGCTGGCAAACGCGATCATCTTCGCCAGCGGCGGCGTGCATCTGGAACTGGGTGAGCCGGGCGCGATGCTGGCCGATCCGTACTTCCCGCGCTTCGGACGGATGGACACCGCCATGCAGGCGCTCATGCGCCACCACTATGACTTTTTGGTGCGCTACGAAAATGTGCTCGCACTGGACACGACCGATGCCACCGCTGCGCGCGCCGCCGCGCTGACCATCACGGACGTGCCGACCGAAGGACGGCAGAGCTACAACCGCGTGGCCGTGATCGTCCGCGCCGGCGAAACCACCGAGACGTTCAGTCTGGTGAACCTGATCGGCATCGACAACCCGCGCTGGGACCGCGAATTGGAGAGCGGTCCAATCCCGCAGAGCAATTTGAATGTGCGGATTGCGGTCGAGCGCCCGGTGGCGCGCGTCTGGTGGGCCTCGCCGGATGGAGAAAGCATCGCCCCACAGGCGGTGGATTTCACGACCGATTCAGACGGGGGCGCCATCGCCTTTACCCTGCCATCCCTGGCATATTGGGACATGATTGTGCTGGAGTACCGGCCATGAGCATCGTCGAACCGAAGATAGACCTCCACCAACACAGCCTGATCGTGTTGCTGGATAACCAGCAGCCGGGTGGCGCTTATCTGGCCTGCCCGACCATGCCCGATTACCGCTTCTCCTGGTTCCGGGATGGCGCGTACATCGCCTATGCCCTGACTCTAGACGGCGCAGACCTGGGAATCACCTACAGCGGCAGCATGGCCGCCCAATGGGAGAGTGCCGCACGCTTCCACGATTGGTGCGCCGGGGTGATCACCCGGCGGGCCGACGCGCTGGAACGGTCGATAGCGCGGGCACGGCGCGGCGAGCCACCTGTGCCGGCTGATACCTTGAATGCCCGCTATCGCGCCGACGGCGAGAGCGGGCCAGATGACTGGCCGGAGTTCCAGTTAGATGGACCGGGGGTGTGGCTGTGGTCGCTGCAAGCCTATGTCGAAAAGGCGCGCGTGCGCCCGCTGCCGCTTGTTTGGGAGCAGGCCATCGTACTGACGGCGCGCTATCTGGCGGCGCTGTGGCAAACGCCCTGTTATGACTGCTGGGAGGAGCGCGGTGGGGATGTGCATATCAGCACACTGGGGGCGATCTACGCCGGGCTGAACGCAGCGGAACGCCTGCTGCCGGGGTTGGGCGTCGTGGAAACGGCGGCGCACATCCGCGCCTTTGTGCTGAGCCGGGGGCTGACTCCCGGCGGCGAACTGGCGAAGTCAGTTGGGCTGGACATGGTGGACGCCAACCTGATCGGCGTGGCTGTGCCCTGCGGATTGCTTGCGCCAAGCGACCCGATCATGCGGCGGACGATAGCACGTCTCGAACGCGAATTATGCGCGCCGGAAGGTGGCGTTCACCGCCACGTGGAAGATGTATATTACGGCGGTGGGGCGTGGGTACTGCTGGCGCTATGGCTGGCCTGGTACTACGCCGAAATTGGGGAAATGGATCGCGCCCGTGAGCTGATCACCTGGGCAGAACGTCAGGCCGACCCCGACGGCAACCTGCCGGAGCAGGTCAACGCGCCGATGCTTGCCCCGGAGCATTATCAGAAATGGGTTGCCATTCGCGGACCGATTGCCAGCCCGCTGTTGTGGTCGCACGCGATGGACCTGATCGCGCGGCGGGCAGCAGGGCTGTAACCGCTTGAGACAAAAAACAGCACACGCGAACATGCCCGCTGGTTGAAGGCGGGCATGTTCGTACAAGGAGGAGAGAGGGGATAGGTCAACCATGTCTGTGTGGTCACCTACCACTTTCGAGTCTATCACGAAACCGTTAGGCGCGGTCGGTTTGGCGAGATAAAATCACGAAAAATTCACAAATGACGCCCAAAGGACAATACACATGGGCATTCACACGGCTACCCTCAGCTTCCAGACGCGCGGCGGTGGCCAGATGATCGACATCACGCAGCATGTGGGGCAGGTAGTGCACGATAGCGAATTCGACGGCGGCATCGTCACCGTCTTCTGCCCCGGCTCAACCTGCGCCGTGACCACGATTGAATACGAAGACGGCGCGGTGAAGGACTTTCAACGCCTGTTCGACGAGATCGCGCCTGCCGACCGTCACTATGCGCACAACGCCGCCTGGGACGATGATAACGGTCACAGCCATGTCCGCGCGGCGCTGCTCGGCCCCTCGCTGACCGTACCCTTCATGGAGCGCACCCTGCTGCTAGGGCGGTGGCAGCAGATCATCTTTGTGGACTTCGACATCCGCGCGCGTTCGCGCCGGGTCATCGTGCAGGTCATGGGCGAGACAGCGCCCGCGCCATAGGCCAAACGCTACTTCAGTGGAACCGGCATCGCAGCCCGGCATTCAAATGCCGGGCGAGTGTGCGGAGCGCATCACGGATCCTGACCCTCTCCCCACGCTTCCAGCGCCCAGAGGAGTTCTTCCGGCGGTGGGGCGTAGTTGCCCACACGGCGCACCACCAGACCAGCAGCGACATTCGCCAGGGTAGCCGCTTCCACCGCCGATGCGCCTGCCGCCAGCGCCAGGGTAAGCACGGCGATCACGGTATCGCCTGCGCCCACCGTGTCGAATACCTCTGCACGCGCGCCCGCTACCTGGGGAACGTGCGCCGCCTGCCCGCCCGCCTCGACGACGGTGATCCCCTCCGCACCGCGTGTGATCAGCATGGCGCGGCCCAGACGCAGCCGTTCCAGCAGAATGCGGCCCGCTTCGGCCACATCGTCATCGGTCGAAAGGTCACGGTTCAGTGCGGCGGCGGCCTCCGCCCGGTTGCATTTGACCACATCGAAGCCGGCGTACTTGTCCAGTTCGCCCTGTGCATCGACCGCCAGTAGAAGTTTACGCGCCTGCCCCGCGTCGCGGAGGCCCGCCGCCACCGCTCCGGTCAGCAGGCCGGAAAGGTAGTCGCTCACCAGCACGGCGTCCGCATCCGCCGCGCACGCCTCGATCTGGCGCAACACCGCCGCCTCGACCCCGCCGTTAATCGGCGTCCGGTCGATGTGATCGATGCGCGCCACCTGCTGCGGAAAGCTGAGGCCCTGGTGCGCCAGGATGCGCGTCTTGACCGTCGTGGGCCGCCGGGGATCGGTCACGAGGCCGCGCGTGTCGATGCCGCGTTCGGCCAGGGCTTGCCGGGTGGACTCCGCGCCGCCGTCTGCGCCGATCACGCCGACCTGGATCGCGCGGCTGCCCAGCGCGGCGATGTTGGCGGCGGGGTTGGCCGCTCCGCCGGGAATCAGGCGGCGCTCCATGAATTCAAGCACCGGGATCGGCGCTTCGCGGCTGAGACGCGCCGCCCGCCCGATCAGGTATTCGTCCAGGATCACATCCCCGACGACGAGAACGGTGTGCCCGGCCAGGCGGGGGATCAGAGGCCGGAGGGAGAAGAGGTTCATGCGGGCATCCAGGGAGCTAAACATTCAGGCTCTCAGGGTATAATACCAGCAAGTGTAGTGTTGAACGGCGGATTTGACCATGACTCAGGCAACGCTGACTACAACCCGCACCGGAATGCCAATGGACGAATTCATCCGGCGCTACGAAACCGAGGGGCCGTTTGAATTGGTCGAGGGGGAGCGGATTCCAATGCCACCGGTGATGCTCGGACACGTCGATATTGCCGGACGGCTGTACGCGACGATTTTGAACTACGCACTCCCCAAACAACTGGGCAAAGTGTTCATGGAAGGCCCTTTCGTGACGGCTGATGTTGAAGATGCAGATTGGGTCAAAG